>OGZX01001218.1_pt1 | contig 27178 bp, 25 predicted proteins | sample 1576881 | NCBI WGS metagenome assembly OGZX01 (sample SAMEA3541542, study PRJEB24748) | human gut metagenome | biome: human gut; feature: human-associated habitat; material: faeces | place: China | collected 2012
ACACACCCCTTATCCCCTCTCGAGAGGGGAAACAGATACTCCCGACGCTATGTCATAAATACGAAATACCCTGCTAAATCATCATTTATAGCTCACATATGCCAAAAACTGAACCTTTCCGTTTTTCTGACTCATAGTAATGCTTTGGGCAAATCATAACTATGAGATACAATAACCATACTGATGGCTATAATATCAGATCTGCCTTCTGTTACAGGTCTATTTTGGCTTGAATCAGAACCTCCTTGTAAAAACTCTTAGTCCTTACTGATTCCTTCTGTATTCGTCGACAATCTCCAGTAACTTTGCACCATAGTTCTCTACGATCTTTTTCCCGATGCCGGGGATGCTGAGCAGGTCGCGGCCACTGACGGGCAGGATGTTGGCCACGCCGATCAATGCTTTTTGTTGCAGGATGGTGTAAGGAGGGAGGTCTTTTTCGACGGAGACTTCATAGCGCCATTGTTTCAGGCGGGCATAGAGTTTCGGATACTTGATGTCTGTCGATATCTCCTGTTTCTCCGGCTTGGAAGACTTCTCGGAGCGTTTGCGGGCAGGCGCCTTTGCCGGTTGTTCGATGCTTGCTTTTGCTTTTGCCGACAAATAGCCCGAGATCGTGAACTCGTCTTTGCATCCTTGCAGTGCAGATAGTTTGATACGGAGGTCTTCGTACAGTTTATTGAATGCATTGGTGACTGTCTTGCGGACTTCCTTGTTATCGATTTCCACGTTCTCGGACGCTTCTTGCAGCGGCGTGCAGAGACGGTCGATCTGTTCCAGGAAGTATGCGACGCCTTTGCGGACCCGTTCCTGGATTCTCTCGTCATGCAGGTAATCGGGATTCTCTGCGATCATCCGCTTTAATTGCTGGATGAAACGTTCGCCGACGTCTGTAATCGTCGAGCGGAACACGTCGCGGGTGTTGGAATACTGGACACTTAGCTCCGGATATAGCTTTTGTAGATTCCCATATACGGTGAAGGCGGCATATTGCATGCGTTGCTGAAGGTTGTTGAAGTCGAACAGTTCGCAGATCAGCTCCGTGAAATATTGTTGTTGGGCTGTCCGGATCTGTTCCTCGCCCGGCCGGCGGCTGTCGACCGATGAGGTGAACGCTTCTATCCGTCCGTCGCTGATCATGGCGTTGCGGGTGATCTGGCTGCTCAGCACAAGCCCTTCCAGTGTCTTGCAACGGCTCAGCGCCACATACACCTGTCCGTGCGAGAAAGCGGCCGAGGCATCGATGATCGCGTGTTCGAAAGTCAGTCCCTGGCTCTTGTGGATGGTGATGGCCCAGGCTGTCTTCAGCGGATACTGGCTGAAGGTGCCGGATATCGTTTCGGTGATCTCCTGTGTCTCCGGGTTGATCGTGTATTTGACGTTGTTCCAGGTCTCCTTCTCGACGATAATTTCGTTTCCTTCCTTGTCTACAACCGTGATCTTGTTCGGATTGATAAAAACGATCTTGCCGATCTTACCGTTGTAATAACGCTTCTCGGCAGAAGAGTCGTTTTTGACGAACATGACTTGTGCGCCGCATTTCAGCGTCAGCTTGTCGTCCGTCGGATAAGAGTATTCGGGAAAATCGTTATTGATCTCGGCCGAAAAGGTGTAAGCCTGGCCGGGCAGTTCCGCCAGCTTTCGGTTGTTGATCTGCTGCGCCTGGTAGTTGTGGGTCGTCAGCGTGATGTAGCCGGAGCGCTCGTCCGGCCGGAAGTCGGGAATGTATCGCTGGTTCAGCCGGTACAATGTCTCGTCGTCGAATTTGTTTTCGCGGATATTGTTCAGCAGGTTGATGAATGCCGTGTCGCTCTGGCGGTATACGTGCGTCAGTTCGATGCAGAAATAGTTACTTTCCGACAGGGCCTTGCTGTCGAAAAAGAAGGTCGACGGATAGTGCTCTTTCAGCAGGTTCCATTCTTCATCTTTGGCGACAGGGGCTAACTGCTGCAAATCGCCGATCAGTAACAATTGGACGCCGCCGAAGGGTTTGCTGCGGTCTTTATACCGGCGCAGGACGTCGCTGATCGCATCCAGCAGGTCGGCGCGAACCATGCTGACCTCGTCGATCACAAGCAGGTCCATACTGCGGATGATATTGATCTTGTCTTTGCGGAACTGGTTCTTGAAATCCTGTTTGCCTCCCTGGTATTCCGAAGAAGACGGCAGGTAAGGGCCGAACGGCAACTGGAAAAAAGAATGGATCGTGACCCCTCCTGCATTGATGGCGGCGACTCCGGTTGGGGCGACGACAATCATCCGTTTGGGGGACACCTCTTTTAGTCGTTTAAGAAAAGTCGTTTTGCCTGTTCCGGCTTTGCCTGTCAGAAAGAGGTTAGTTCCGGTGTTCTGCAGTAAGTTGAAGGCGAGGTCAAATTGTTGGTTCGTTTGCATGGTATTTTGAAATTAATGATACATTGCAAATGTATTAAAGTTTACGGCTTTAGGCAAGAATTTGCATGCAATTTTTGTATTTTATTGCTTTGCTCAGTCAAAAAAACAGCAGATTTCTCCAAACATTCCGTTTGGAGAAACCTGTTGTTGCATTTTTCTTAAACCACTAATGCGGCGATAAACTGGATAAAGAGGATCAGGAAGACCATTGCGATCGGATAGACAGTCGCATAGGCGATGCTGGGAGCGGAGCTGTCGCTCATCGAGTCGGCTGCCGCAAGTCCCGGTGTGCTGGTCATTCCTCCGGCAATCGTACCGATCAGGTCCAGGATATGGATTTTAAAGACAAAGTATCCGAACGCCACGGCAACGATCATCGGCACTATTGTGATCGCCATGCCGATGCCGAACATCGTCCAGCCGCTTTCCTGGAATGTCGACACCAGGTTGACGCCGGCAGATGTTCCGACTTCGGCAAGGAACAGCAGCAATCCGATCTGGCGCAGTAATTGGTTGGCCGAACCGGACATAGACCAGATGATCGGGCCCGTTTTGCCGATCGCACTCAGTATGAGGGCGACGATCAGGATTCCCCCCGTCAGTCCCGGTGAGAAAGAGAAAGAGTCGGAAAACGAGATGTTCAGCTTTCCGAACAAAACGCCGAGTACGATACCGGCCGCAATCGGGAAGAAGTCCGTATCGGAAAGTCTTTTTTCGTCATTGCCTAAAACTTGTCCCAGTTCTTTGAGGTCTTCTTTCTCTCCGGCAACCATCAGCTTATCGCCGAATTTCAACAACAAGTCCGGTTCGGGAGGAAGGTCGATCCCGCTTCGGCGTACGCGGGTGACGGTACAGCTGAAGGTGCTTTGCAGGTTCAGGTATCCGAGGCTTTTGTTGATTACGCTTTTGTTGGTCACCAGCATGGATTGCAGTTCCTGGGTGCTGCCGAAAGGCAGATCGTTGTTCACCCGTTCGCCGATGAGGAGCGAGAGTTGTTCCAGAGCCTTGTCGTTTCCGACGGCCTTGATCATATCCCCTTCATTCAGAGCTGTGTCTGCTACGGGAATACTGATTTTATCGTTGTGTTTCACGCGGGAAACGACGGCGCCCGTCATCGAACGGATTTGCAACTGTGCCAGTGTTTTCCCGAATATATGCGAATTGGAGATGCGGAATGTGGCCGTATGCAGGGGAGGATATTTCCCTTTCCGCTGTGCCTCGAGCGCTTTGGCCTCGGCGATCAGGTCTTTGCGCAGGAGTTTCGGCAGCAGCTTGATGAAAAGAATGACTCCAATCACCCCGAACGGATAAGCGATACCGTAGGCAATGGAGGCGGAAGATGAATGCGTGCTGTCTATCGCGACGGCAAGACCCGGCGTACTGGTCAGTGCACCAGCAATCAGTCCAACCAGGCTCGGAGTGTCGATCCCCATCGCATATTTCAGTATCAAGCCCGTGAGGCTGGCGGAACCGACGATCAGCAGGGTGAGTATAATCAGCGTTTTTCCTTTTGACCTGAACGAGTCGAAGAACCCGGGGCCCGCCTGTATACCGATTGTGAAGATGAACAAGACCAAACCGAAGTTACCCAACTCTTTTGGAATGACCACCCCGTAGTGCCCGAAGAGAAGGGCGATAAAGATAACAGCCGATACGTCGAGTGAGAGACCTTTGATCTGTATTCTGCCTAACATGAACCCTAAGGCGATAATCAGGAACAAGGCAAAATAAGACGATTGAAGCAATGTTTCAAACATGTCAAAAAGTTTTGTTGTGAAGATTTATGTTTGCAAAATTACACTTTTCTCTTCTTATGGGCAATCTCCTGGTGAGAATTCTGTTACCTTTGCATCCGAAATTAAACAGTAGCAGGAAATTCCGACGTGAACAGATACTTTATTTATTTAGGTTATAACGGCAAGAAGTTTTGTGGCTGGCAGATACAGCCGAATGGCATGACGGTGCAACAATGTATTGAAGAGGCGTTGGCCACCTTATTGCGCCAGCCGGTCTCGATTGTGGGAGCCGGACGGACGGATGCCGGTGTACATGCCCGCCTCATGGTTGCTCATTTCGATTGGGCAGAGCCGATTGCCGACCTGGCTTTCCTTGCGGAAAAGCTGAACCGCCTCCTTCCCAAAGACATTGCCATTTATCGGATCGTGCCGGTGTGCCCGGATGCGCATGCCCGTTTCGATGCCACTTCGCGTACTTATAAATATTATGTGACGACGCAGAAAGATCCGTTCAACTATGAGCTGGTCTACAGGATTCCCGGCAAGCTGGATTTCGAGGCGATGAACCGCGCCTGCCCGGTTTTGTTCGACTATATAGATTTCACCAGTTTCAGCAAACTGCATACGGACGTGAAAACAAATAACTGCCGTATCTATAAAGCCGGCTGGGAGAAAGAAGGCGATGTCTGGGTCTTCACCATACAGGCCGACCGCTTCCTGCGCAACATGGTGCGTGCCATTGTCGGTACGCTACTGGAAGTCGGCCGGGGCAAGCTCTCTATAGAAGGTTTCCGTCAGGTAATCGAAGCCAAAGACCGCGGCCGCGCCGGCACCTCCGCCCCCGGCCATGCCTTGTACTTGGTCGACGTCACCTACCCCGAAACCCTCTTTATCTAATTCATAATTCTTAATTTTTAATTAACTCCTATGTGGCTCGCATTAGCCTTCATGTCCGCCTTCCTTTTAGGTTGTTATGAAGTAAATAAAAAGATATCGTTAGACGGGAATGCCGTTATTCCAGTCCTGTTCTTCAATACGTTGATAAGCAGTCTTATTTTCGTACCTTTTATTATCCTGTCTTTTTGCACGGATGTGCTCGACGGGACGATGCTCTACGTGCCGCGTGTCCCGTTCGAGACGCATGTGGCCGTGTTCATAAAGGCTGTGATTGTCCTGTCATCCTGGATATTCGGTTATTTTGCCTTGAAGCATCTGCCTCTGACTATCACCGGACCGATTAAGGCGACACAACCGGTCGTGACATTGGTGGGAGCCATGCTTATCTTCGGCGAGCGGCTGAACCTGTACCAGTGGATCGGGGTGATTCTTTCCATCGCCTCTTTCTACCTTCTTTCTTCGTCAGGGAGAAAAGAGGGGATTCGTTTTACACATAATAAATGGATTTTCTTTACCATATTGTCCATTCTTACCGGGGCGGCAAGCGGTTTGTATGACAAGCACCTGATGGGCAGCTTGGATGTGATGACGGTGCAGGTCTGGTTTAATGTCTATCAATGCCTGATGATGCTTCCGATCCTGCTGCTGCTCTGGTATCCGCGCCGGAAAAGCACGACACCGTTTGTCTGGCACTGGAACATCATCTTTATTTCTGTCTTCCTTTGCATAGCGGACTGGATCTATTTTTATGCCTTGACTTTCCCAGGTTCGATGATTTCGATCGTTTCTATGGTACGCCGCAGCAATGTCCTCGTAACCTTTATCGCCGGCGCTTTATTCTTCCACGAAAAGAACTTGAAAAGCAAAGCGATCGACCTGTTTTTAGTATTATTAGGAATGATATTCCTGTATCTCGGTACGCGCTAAAGATGAGGTTTGAACAAGTCCTCTTTTCCGAAGAAGACATTTCCGTCTTCGGTCTCAGCAGAGATGACAACTCCCACGAATGGGTTATTTTCCACTTCAATAATTGTCCCTTCTATCCAATCCGGTAAGTGGGTAAGATCTGGGGAAATTAATACTTTATCTCCTACTGTTTTCATATATGTGTTACCTTTTACGATTACTTATGGCAAAGGTAGGTATTTTATTTTTATCTTTGTCCTGCTAAATTCAAATTAAGAAATGAAACGATTTTTACTGACTATATTGCTTTGTGTATCTGTGTGGGGGATGAAGGCGCAGCAGATGGATGCTGTCTTTGTTGCTATGCCTGATCAATATGTCCCTCAGTTGGAGAATGCCTGGCGTAAGGACTTGATTGATTTGTATAACACAGGGAAAGAGGCGAAGTTGAAAAATACGATGAACGGCTTTTCAACGCTGAAGAAGCTGACGGATGATTACCTGTTGTTGCAGGTGACGGATCGCAGTACTGTAGAAATGAAACTGCTTCCGCTGGTCAACGACACATACGTTGTTTGTATGATAACTACTGTATATGGCCCGGTTCCCGACAGTCAGGTCGAGTTTTTTACGACGGACTGGAAGCCATTGGAAGCTGCGGACCTGTACACTCCCGTTCCGGCAGAATGGTTTATTAAAGACAATGCGGACAAAAACAGCATCTCTTTTACTGAAGCGACAACCCGCCTGGATATGGATTTGCGGAAGTATTCGCTCAGCCCTGACAACCAGACGTTGACAGTTGAATATACGACTCCGCAATATTTGTCGCAGGCAGAACGCAAGCGGGTTGAACCTTTCTTAAAAAATGCTCCTAAAGTATACACCTGGGAGAAATTCCATTTCAAATAAAAAACGTAACTTTATTTGATGACTATCTGTGCTTCGGAATCGAATACGACGTGTATCTCGTTGTTATCCTGTTTCAATTCGAAGTCATAGAACAGGCCGTCTGGCTTTTCGATTGCCGTAATGTTTTCTATCCTGTATCCGCTGTAGGCAGAACTCAATAGCGCATCCATAATGGCGACAGGCACATTCCGGCTATCGATCTCCCACTTTGTCGATACCCATTGGTCTTTTGTGTCGAACCGGATTTCCTTATGCATATTCTTTTCCCGGATATCGACTTCCGTGCCGTCGTGCTCTTTCTCTGTTTTTAGGATTGTGGCGGTCGGATATTTGTGCTTCAGGAATTTCAGGATGGAAGTTGATATGTTTTCAGTTGATACTTTTTGTCGGCTGTTGTTGTTGCATGAGGCGAACAAGGTGAGGCTGCACAGGCACAAGAGTAATACGGATAATTTAGTTTTCATGACTTGTTGTTTTTTATAATTATTGTTCATTGCGGGTCTTTGTCAGAAGACTCTACCTCGGTAGAAACAATTCTTTTGCCGCTAAGGTTTGTCCGTATAGAATAAAAAAAGCATCCCGGCAAAGGGGGAATGGATGCCGGGATGCTAAAATGTGGATTTTATGTATAGATGGAAGGGACAGTTTCTATTTGTCAAAGGAAATGTTTCCGTCTTTGTCGATGATTACTTCCAGATCATTGTCGCCGATTTCTATTTCCACTTCGAAATACATGCCTTTTGTTGCATGGTCGACAACGGTCACTTCTGTGTTACGGATAATATCCGGGTTTGTCAGGTCTATACCGGCTTGTCCGGCCATTGCAATCAATTTGGCCAGGATTGCCGGGTTCAGCGTATTCATGATTTCCATAGCTTTCGGCAGGGTTGTTTCAAATTCGGTACTGATCCAATTGCCTTTGGCATCCAGTTTGACCTCTTTATGAATTCCGTCGTCCAGGATGTCTATTTCTGTTTCGTTGTCATCGTCGTCCGTGTCGATTTCCAGAATCACGACACTCTTGCTATTCGGGAACAGTTCGGCGATTTTCTTTTTGATCTCGTCGGATACGATAACCGGCAGGATTTCATCATCGTCGTCAGTATCCAAAACATCTTTCAGCAGGACACCGTCAGGAGAGAAGGAGAGTTCTCTTTCTTCTTTTCCTTTTTCAATTTCGATGATATAGATAAGCCCCATATCGAGACGGCTCACTACGTCAACATCATCATCCGCTTTCCAGTCTGCATACATTTTTTTCTGATAAGCATCGAATGCTGTTTTTACGGCTTCCGGCAGGTTGGCAAACGGAATATCCTGGTTAACCTGTTTTTCAGAACCATTATCATCATACCAGGCAGAAGTGGTATAGCTATTGCCTGCCTTTGTAATAGCGCCTGTCTGGAAGCGGGCAACGTTATAATTATTCTTCTTTTCCCATTTTACATCTTTAATATCTCCGTATTTGTTTTCAAAAGCTTTCAAGACAGCTTCGGGAACATCCGACGGAATGACTTTATTGTCATCATCGTCACTACATGCAGTAAACACCAAGGCACAACAAGCGAATGCCAGAATCAAATTTTTTAGTTTCATAATTGCTCAATCTAATTTCGTTATTCAGATGCAAAGGAATGGCTTGATTTTGGAAAGATTTGGGAATCCCCGGCTATTTGAATGTTAATTTGAATTCATGAAGTTGTTTGTCGTAGTCATACTCTACTTGTATTTCATACAGTGCCGCTATCGATTTGACAATGGCAAGCCCTAGTCCGGTAGACTCTTTGTGCCGGCTTTGCCGTTCGTAGCGGTCGAACAGAGTGGAAGCATTCAGACGGGGCGCATTGCTGCTATTGGCAACTGTCAGGGTATGGGCGGTTATTGTGATCCGGATAATACCATCCTGGCAGTTATGGATGTATGCATTCTTTATCAGGTTCATAAGAAGGGTGGTGGCAAGTGATTCGTTCATGGTCGTGAATAGCTGTGCCGAGCTCTTAACGGTGACTGTTATATGCTTGTGTTCATACATTTCGTCGAGATTTTCCTGTATTCCGGAGATCAGCTTGTTCATACAGATTCGTGATGTTTCCGGAAACTGCCGGTTCTCGATGCGAGACAGGAGCAGGAGTGATTTGTTCATTTTGACAATCCCGGAAAGGGTTTGATGCAGGCTGGCTATATCGGACAGTTGCCGTTCGGTACAATCGGTGTTTTCGCTCATCAGCTCCAGTTTATTCATGCAGATGGCAAGCGGTGTTTGAAGCTCGTGTGCAGCATTCTCGACAAATTGTTTCTGCATATCGTATAGTTTGGTGTTCCGGCGGACCACATCTTCGATCGCTTCGTTCAGGATGTGGAATTCCTCGATCTTTGTTTCGTTTCGAAGCGGGACATTTGTTTTTCCAAGCCTGTATCTCTTTAGCCAGTCGAACAGCACATATAAAGGATGCAGGCTTTTCCTGAATACAAGATGTATGACCAGCAGTATGCAGAATACCAATGAAAAATAGAGGATGGCAAGCCCGATAACGGTTGCTTTTACCATATCCTTTTTTTCAAGGACAGAGGTGATAATTTTCAGTTCGTAGTATTTCCCGTCGGGTGTGCGGAAGCAGGTCTTCAACCCGCGTACCGGGATGGAAATCATTTCAAGGGGAACGACCCGTGTGGAGTCGAAAAACATATCCCTTGACAGGTCTGCTTCTGCCGGGGGGATTTCGCGTATATAATATTGTGTCAATATATCCACATGGTCTGTCAACAATGTGCTGTCTGCCAATGCTGCCTTTATGATCAACATTTTGTGATTCGTCAGGCTTTCATCCGTTTCTTCGTTTATTTCCCCGATGATGGTTATATAGAACGCACATGCCCATGCCGACAAGATCAGCAGCAAAGGGACGGATAGGTTACGCAGTGTATATTGACGTAGTCTCATATCTCTTCGTATACCATTTTGTAGCCGAAACCATATACCGCTTTGATTTCAGGTAAGGCGCCGGCCGCTCTTAATTTTTTCCGGAGATTCTTGACTTGGCTGTAGATAAAGTCGAAGTTATCCGCCTGGTCAATATAATCTCCCCATACGGATTCAGCTAAAGCCGTTTTACTGATAAGACGGTCCGGGTTGGTCACGAAATAATAGAGCAGGTCGAATTCTTTCCGGTTCAATATGAGTTGGTTGCCGTCTATATAGACAGTGTGGCGGTCGGGATACATGGTGATATTCGCAATCGTGATGTCCATTTCCCCGTCTTGCTGTTTCCGGCGTAAAATGCATTTGATCCGTGCGTTCAGTTCTGCCAGGTGGAAAGGCTTGGTCAGATAATCGTCCGCACCGAGATCCAGTCCTTTCACCTTGTCTTCCAGCGAGTCTTTGGCGGAAACGATAATGACGCTGTCCTTCTTTTTCATCTTCTTCAGTTCTTCCAGTAGTAACAGGCCGTTTCCTCCGGGCAGCATGATGTCCAACACGATACAATCATAGTCGTAATCGCTGATCTTGAGCAAGGCTTCCTGATAGTCGGCTGCGCTTTCCACCACATAGCGTTCTTTTTCGAGGGAACAGACTATGATGTCGCGTAATGAGTTTTCATCTTCAACAATTAGTATTTTCATATCCTCGTAGCTTTGAAAAACAAAGATACTGAAATATTCCGGCAAAACCCCGGAATCAAACATGATAATGCTAAATGGCAGTCTCCTACATAAATACCTGTAGATAATTTTAATTTTTTCCCATTCCTCATGTTATGTTTTCGTTTCTTTGTCGTCATAATTACAGAAATGGAACTCGAAACATTTAAAATAACCGTGCTGCCGCTTCGGGAGAAGTTGTTCAATATTTCCCGGCGGATGATGGAAGACAGGTCCGATGCAGAGGATATTGTGCAGGAGACTTTTCTCAAGCTGTGGCAGATACGCGAAAAGCTGGACGGTTATAACAGTGTCGAGGCATTGGCGATACAGGTAGCTAAGAATCTGGCACTGGATAAATTGAAACAGCACCGGCCCGAAGGGACGGATATAACCCGGCTCTCGCTCGATTCGGGAGGCCGGAATCCCGCTGAGGAGCTGGAACAGCAGGACACCGTTGCCCGTATCCGCTGGTTGATAGGCAAACTGCCCTCGCTCCAGCAGACCATTATCCGGATGAAAGACGTGGAGGGCTACGAGTTGGCGGAGATAGCAGAAATAACAGGTACGCAGGTCGAAGCCGTCCGGGTCAATCTTTCGAGAGCCAGGAAAAAGATACGGGAACAATTGGTTAAGGAATTATGAATTTTGAATTATGAATTATGGAAGAGAGGATTCAATATATGGAAGAGTTGCTGGACCGGTATTTTGAAGGTGAAACTTCGGCCGGTGAAGAGCAGCGGATTCGTGCCTTTTTTGCATCCGGAGATGTGCCGGAGCATTTGGCTGCCTATAAGCCTCTGTTTGCTTATTTTGATAAAGAGATCGAACAGCTGAAGGAGGAGGAAGCCGCCCCCGCTCGCATGCTCTACGCAGGATCGCATAAAAGCGAAGCCGGTGTCAGGCGGGCTGTCCTTTACACCCTTTCGGGAGTAGCTGCCTGCGTACTGGCTTTGCTGAGTTTCAGCCGGTTGCTGTATCCCGCCGACCCTTGTTTCTGTTCCGATAACTATGTCGTGATAAACGGTCGTTGCTATACAGATATCCATAAAGTTCGTTCGCTGGCATTTGAAGCGTTGCAGGAGGTGGCCACTCCCGCCGACGAATATTTCCCGGCAGAGGATCAGGATGAAGCTGACCGCCAGATAATAGATAATCAATTAAAAGAGTTAGGAAGCCTTTTTAGTGAAGACGAATAAAAAACATGTCAAGATGAAACAGTTGAAATATACATTATTAATCATGCTGGCAGCCCTGTTGCTGCTGCCCGCCGGTGCCGGAGCTGTCGAAGCACAGAAGGATCTGAAGATACAGGATGTCTTTACGCGCTATGGCAAAAGAAAGAATGTCACGATGGTTGAACTTTCCAACGAAATGTTGGAAACGTACGGAATGACACGTTATAAGAGCATCACGATCAAAAACGACCCGGAAGCCTTGCGCTTTACCCGCCAGTGCCTTGAAGCCGACCAGCGAGGCGCCCGTAAGATCAAGGAGGTGACGGATGACGGGGGAGTGGTTTCCGCTTATTACCAGCTTCCGGGAAAAGATCCGGATGTGAACCGTTTTGTCCTGTTCAAGGTCAATTCCAAAGGTGTCATCACGCTGGTCTATATCGAAGGCGAACTGGACAGTGACGACCTGATCACCTTGCTATTCACAGAAAAGAAATTATAAACTGATAAACAATAAAGAATATGAAACGATTTCTATTGATTATAGCCGCATGCATTCCAGCCCTTGGATTGCTGGCTGCAAATGTTGAACTGATGCCTGCCGACACTGTTATCAAACTGGATAACAAGCGTATCGAAGTGAAGGAGAACGGCGACCGGATGAAGGTGAAAGTGTATGAACTGACCGAAGAGGGCGACTCGATAGACGGTGAAATGATCTTTGAAGGACATTATCTCGACGGGCAGAGCTATGAACGGCGCAAGCATATCAAGTCGATCAACATCCCGATCCCGTCCTGGGATAAAGATTTCGATCCGCATTGGGCCGGATTCGGCATGGGCTTTGCAAATTTTTCCGGTAGCGACGGGGTCAACGATGTGGACGGCGTTACGCTACGCAGCGGCAGCTCGTTGGAATATAACCTGAACTTTATGGAATTCAGTTTCCCGTTTTCCCGCTACAGATGGGCGGTTGTGACGGGTGCCGGTATGCGTTGGAGCCGTTACCGGCTGGATATGAATGCGCATTTCCAGGAAGTGGACGGATTGACGCAGTTGGTGCCGGCTCCCGATGGCATTGTTTACGATGCCAGCAAGTTGAATATCACCAGCCTGACGATCCCTGTATTGCTGGAATGGCAATCTGCCAAACATCGCCGCAAGTCTCCTCGTTTCTTTGTCTCCGGCGGTGTTGTAGGTGTCGTTAAAACGATTTCCTCTTCCAAGATCGTTTATCATGATGCAGATGGCGACAAGCGCAAGAAAAAGATGGACCGGGGCATGAACATCCGTCCGGTGACAATGGATTTCCTCTTCCAGGCAGGTGTCGGCTGCATCGGTTTCTACGCCAAGTATTCGCCGATGGGCCTGTTTGAAAAAGACAAAGGCCCGAAAGTGCATCCCGTTTCGTTGGGATTACAAATACATCTTTAATCCGATCTATGAATATTTTCCCGGGCAACTAATTGAAAATTCCCCGGCTACTAATTCGATGTTGATAACCGTCAGCCGTATGGCCGATAATCGTCAGCCGTACGGTTGATAATCGTCGGCCACACGGCTGATAATTATCAGCTAACAAAGCGGTCGGCATTAATATACGAAAAGATGCCGTTCTTTGTACTGATTGTTAGTGATTTATTATAATAATGTGCTTTCCCGTTCTTCCGTGTTCAACAAATCGTTCCTCCGGGGTGTTTTATTGCTGTATTAATAAATAAAACACAAATAGTTATGGCTGGAATAATGAAAACTTTATGGGACGAAAGTTCGGAGCTGGAAGACGAAGCGCTTACTCCGCATTCAATCTTGTCGGACGATTATACTTCTCCTTCCGATGATGAAAAAGGTTTGGACGATGTGATCGACGACCAGAAAGAAGATGGAGAGATCATCGATGAAACGCTGAAAGTATCGGATAAAGAATAATCTTTTGGCAGTCATCCCGCTTTTCTCTATGTTTTATAGCATTCTTTAATAGTATAAGGTAGGAAATTATTTTCTTACCTTATATACATATTGAAAATAAATCCCTACTTTTGTGCTCTAAAACATTAAAACAAACCCAACGAAGATGGCTGCAACAAAACGTATTAAGCGTGCATTGGTATCGGTATACCATAAAGATGGATTAGACGAAATTTTAAAGAAACTCCACCGCGAAGGTGTTAGTTTTGTGTCAACAGGTGGTACTCAGAAGTTTATAGAAGATTTGGGACTCCCGTGTGACGCCGTAGAGGACCTGACAGGTTATCCCTCTATCCTGGGTGGACGTGTGAAGACTCTTCACCCGAAAGTGTTTGGCGGTATCTTGAACCGTCGTGATAATGAAGGCGATCAGGCTCAGATTGCTCAATACGAAATTCCTGAAATAGACCTGGTAATTGTCGACCTGTACCCCTTTGAGGAAACAGTTGCTTCCGGCGCGGAAGAACAGGCAATTATCGAAAAGATAGATATAGGCGGTATTTCACTTATCCGTGCCGCTGCGAAAAACTTCAAAGATGTCGTGATCGTTGCATCCAAGGCGCAGTATCAGCCGTTGATGCAGTTGCTGAATGAGAAAGGCGCCGAGACTTCTATCGAAGACCGTAAATGGTTTGCGAAAGAAGCATTCGCTGTTTCATCCGGCTACGACTCTGCGATCTTTAACTACTTTGACGGCTGCGAAGGCTCGCACTTCCGTGCCACAGTAGACGCTCCGATGCACCTGCGTTACGGTGAAAACCCGCACCAGGCTGCTAAGTTCTATGGCAAGTTCAACGATATGTTCGAACAGGTTCACGGTAAGGAAATCTCTTACAACAACCTGCTCGACGTCGACGCTGCCGTTAACCTGATTGATGAGTTTGACGAACTGACATTCGCCATTCTGAAACATAACAATGCCTGTGGTATCGCATCCCGCGCCAACGTGGTGGACGCATGGAAAGCGGCTCTTGCTGGCGACCCCGTGTCTGCTTTCGGCGGAATCCTGATCACGAACACGACTGTCAACAAGGAAGTGGCAGAAGAAATCAACCAGATTTTCTTCGAAGTGATCATCGCCCCGGCCTACGATGCCGATGCCCTGGAAGTACTGAAACAAAAGAAAAATCGTATCATATTGGTCCGCAAAGAATGCAAGACCTGCCCGATGCAGTTCCGTTCGCTGTTGAACGGTGTGCTGGTGCAGCAGAAAGACCTTAGCATTCAGAGTGAAGCCGATCTGGAGCCGATGACGGAAAAGAAACCGACCGCTCCGGAAGTGGAAGACCTGTTGTTTGCCAACAAGATTGTGAAGAACAGCAAGTCTAACGCTATTACGCTGGTAAAGAACAAACAACTTTGCGCAAGCGGTATCGGACAGACTTCACGTGTGGATTCCCTGAAACAAGCCATTGAGAAGGCCGCTTCATTCAACTTCGATCTGAAGGGTGCCGTTATGGCTTCGGATGCGTTTTTCCCGTTTGCCGACTGTGTGGAGATCGCCGATAAGGCCGGTATCACTGCCGTTATCCAGCCGGGAGGTTCTATTAACGACAAGCTGTCCGTTGATTATTGCAACGAACATGGCTTGGCTATGGTGAAGACGGGTGTCCGTCACTTTAAACATTAAATAATTATTCAATATGGCAATGTGCCAATGTGCCGATTGAGGTACTATTATTGGCACATTGGCACATTGGTAAATTGACACATTATTAAAATGGGATTATTTTCTTTCACACAAGAATTGGCAATGGACCTGGGGACTGCCAATACCATTATTACCTGTAATGATAAAATGGTAGTGGATGAGCCTTCCGTGATCGCTCTGGATGCTCGTTCGGAAAAGGTGTTGGCGGTAGGACGCCAGGCACGCGAAATGTACGAAAAGACCAATCCGAATATCCGTACGGTCCGTCCGCTCCGCGAAGGTGTCATCGCCGACTTCTACGCTGCCGAGCAGATGATGCGCGGACTGATAAAGATGGCAAGCGGGCGTAAGCGCTGGTTTGCTCCTTCACTCCGTATGGTGATCGGCATTCCGTCGGGAAGTACGGAAGTGGAAATCCGTGCCGTGCGCGACTCGGCCGAACATGCAGGCGGTCGTGAAGTATATATGGTTTTCGAACCGATGGCTGCCGCTATCGGGGTCGGAATGGATGTACTGGCTCCCGAAGGGAATATGATTGTCGATATAGGCGGCGGTACGACCGAGATCGCCGTGATCTCATTAGGCGGTATCGTCTCAAACAAGTCTATCAAAATGGCAGGCGACGACCTGACAAGCGATATAGTCGAATATATGCGCCGGCAGCATAATATACGGATCAGCGAACGTATGGCTGAACGTATCAAGATCAATGTCGGCTCTGCCCTGAGCATTCTGGAAGATGCGCCTGAAGATTTCGAGGTCTGCGGCCCGAACCAGATGACGGCTCTTCCGATGAAAGTGCCTGTTTCCTATCAGGAAATTGCGCATTGTCTGGACAAGTCGATTTCCAAGATCGAAGCAGCCGTGCTGAGCGCGCTCGAACAGACACCTCCCGAATTGTATGCCGATATCGTGAAGAACGGTATTTACCTGGCTGGCGGCGGCGCTTTGTTGCGCGGTATTGACAAACGTCTGCGCGATAAGATGGGTATCGAGTTCCATGTGGCAGACGATCCTCTGCACGCAGTTGCAAGAGGTACGGGGATTGCTTTGAAGAATATCGACAAGTTTAATTTCCTTATCCGGTAAATAATATGCCAATATGTCAATGTGCCAATATGCCAATAGAGGTTAGCCCGTGGGCATATTAGTCCATTGGCATATTGGCACATTAGTCTATTGGCACATTATTTATTATGCGTAAACTCCTGGATTTTTTAGTCAGAAAGAGGCATTGGTTCTTATTCATATTGCTTGAAGTCGTATCGTTGATGCTGGTTTATCAGAATAATGCGTATCAACGGAACATCATGTTCAGCTCGGCGAATGTAATAACCGGGCATATCGCTTCTGTTTCCGGCTATGTCAGTTCTTACCTGAATTTAAGGGAGATAAACCGGGAGTTGCTGGAACGTAACGGGGAACTTGAAATGGAGTTGCTCGAATTGCAGGACCAATTGGAAATGATGCGTGCCGATACGGTCACGTTTTCCGGGTTCGCCCCCGATTCGACCGAGCATTTTCCGTATAGTTTCGTGATGGCGGATGTTGTGAACAACAGTGTTACGCATTTGTCTAACTACATTACGGTCAACAGGGGACGCAAAGATGGCGTCGAACCCGATATGGGTGTCGTTTCGGAACGGGGTGTGGTCGGGATTGTTTCGACTGTGTCCGACCATTTTGCCGTAGTCATTCCTTTGTTGAATCCTAAATTCAAGTTGAGTTGCAAGGTGTTGGGAAGCAGTTATTTCGGGACTTTGAGTTGGAACGGGCGTAATGCACGGTTCGCCAATCTGGACGAATTGCCCCGCCATGTAGAATTCGAGAAGGGAGATACGATTGTGACAAGCGGCTATTCCGCCGTTTTTCCTGCCGGGATCATTGTCGGTAAAGTGGTGGATTTCGAGAAGCAGCATGATGATAACTTCTATTCGCTTGAAGTGGAGTTAGCAACGGATTTCCAGGCTTTGAACAATGTGCGCATCATAAAGAACTACCGTCAGGCGGAGCAAAAAAATATAGAGCAGGAGGCAAAGAGAAATGATTAACAATATACTGCGGGGTTTCTTCTATTTCGTGGTGTTGGTGTTGATACAGGTGTTAGTCCTGAACAACATCCATTTTCTGCGTGTGGCGACACCGTTCCTGTACCTTTATTTTATACTGAAAATGCCGGTGGGGACGTCGCGGACGAACGTGGTGTTTTTCTCTTTCCTGATCGGGTTGGTTATCGATATTTTCTCCAATACACCGGGGATGCATGCGGCAGCCTGTACGTTTGCCGGCTTTATCCGCGAGCCGTTGATCCAGCTGTTTATGGGTAAAGATTTGCCGGAGGGAATCTTTCCTTCTTACAAGACATTCGGATATGGCGGTTTTTTCCGCTACACACTCTCGTTTGTAGTGATTCATCATGTGACGCTGTTCCTGATCGAGTCGCTGACATTTTTCGACCCGTTGTTCCTGGCGCTTCGCATCGGGGCAAGCGTAGTGACGACGACTTTATTGATTTGTACGATAGAAGCATTTAATATAGAGTCCCAGAAAAGTGGAGAATAACGCGAAGTATGCACTTGAGAACAGGCGCTATGTGATTGGCGGCGCCGTTGTTCTGCTGGTTCTCATCTTTATCATTCGTCTGTTCTTCCTGCAAGTAGTGAACAACGATTATAAAGCATGGGCTGACAGCAATGCGTTTCTGAAAAAGACTTTAAACCCTTCCCGGGGTATCATTTATGACCGTAACGGGAAACTGCTGGTCTACAACCAGCCTTCATACGAAGTCATGCTGATCATGCGCGAGATACAGCCGTTCGACACGCTTGACTTTTGCAATATCCTCAGTATCACAAAAGAACAGTTTGAAAAGCGTATTGCCGACATCAAGAACCGGAGGATTAATCCGGGTTATTCTTCTTATGTGCCGCAGGTGTTTATGAATCACCTCTCCGCACAGGAATGCGGGGTTTTGCAGGAGAAGCTATATAAATTTCCGGGTTTTTATATCCAGAACCGGACAGTCCGGGAATATGAATATCCGTATGGAGCCCATTTGTTAGGGAATATCGGGGAGGTGAATCGTGGAGATATAGAACGAGATCCTTATTATGTACAGGGAGATAACTCCGGCCGTTCGGGTGTCGAGCAGTCCTATGAAAAGGTCTTGCGGGGCATTAAGGGAGTTGAGATCCTGCTGCGGGATGCACATGGGCGTATAAAAGGACGGTATGAAGAGGGGCGGCACGATGTGGCTCCCGTTTCCGGAAAGAATCTGACACTTTCGATCGATATAGAGTTGCAGGCGTTGGGCGAGAAACTGATGCGCAATAAAAGAGGCAGTATTGTCATGATCGAGCCTGAGACAGGCGAAGTCTTGTGTATGGTTTCTTCTCCGACCTACGATCCCAGCTTATTGGTCGGGCGCCAGCGGGGAAAGAACCATGTGATGCTGGCAAAGAATTCGGATACGCCTTTGCTGAACCGTGCCATTATGGGGAAATACCCTCCGGGATCGACTTTCAAACCGACTCAGGCACTCACTTTCCTGCAGGAAGGAGTGATTACGACGGAGACGCTGTACACTTGTGCACATGGATATACAGGTTCCAGAAACGGAAAACCGGCTTGTCACGGTCATGCTTCTCCTCTGAATGTGACGTATGCGCTGGCAACTTCCTGTAACTCCTTTTTCTGTTGGGGCTTGCGTGATATGATCGACAGTCGGAAACGTTATCCGAATGTAGAAGAGGCTTTTGAAGTCTGGAAGGACTATCTGGTTTCGATGGGATACGGATACCAGTTAGGTGTGGATTTACCAAGTGAGAAAAGAGGCTTTATTCCGAATAGCAAGTATTATGATAAGTATTACAGCCGTTGGAGTTCCAGTACGATCATCTCGATCGCAATCGGGCAAGGAGAAGTCTTGGCAACTCCTTTGCAGATCTGCAACCTGGCGGCGACCATTGCCAACCGGGGCTATTTTGTCACTCCGCATGTCGTGAAGGAAATACAGGATATGCCGCTGGATACGCTTTATACCGAGAAACAGCATACGATGGTTGAACGTAAAAATTACGAGATCGTGGCTGAAGGTATGCGGAATGCCGTTATAGGAGGAACTTGCCGGAGTGCAGCCATTTCTGGTATTGAAGTTTGCGGTAAGACCGGTACGGCCGAGAACCCGCATGGGAAAGACCATTCGGCCTTTATCGGGTTTGCTCCTTATCAGAATCCCAAAGTCGCTATCTGCGTCTATGTGGAGAACGGGGGGTTCGGTGCTACTTACGGTGTGCCGATCGGCAAGCTGATGATGGAGAAGTATCTGAAGGGAGAGATCTCAGAAGAAAATAAACTACTGGAAGAGACGATGTCGAATGCGGTAGTATCACCAAACGTTTTATCTTTACCGAATCGTGAGTTATAGGAGGAAGACTGAAATATGGAAGACAGTAGACTGGTGGACGATCCTGCTGTATGTGATTCTGATCATTGCCGGTTGGTTCAGTATCTGCGGTGCCAGCTATGAGTTCGACAACGTCGGGTTGTTCGATCCGTCGGGCCGCCCCGGCTCCCAGTTGATATGGATGGGGCTGTCGTTCGGGCTGATCTTTGTGATATTGATGTTGGAGAGCGAATTCTATGATGTATTTGCTTATCTGATATATGCGGCAGTCATTGTCTTGCTGATCGCGACAATCTTTCTGGCTCCCAATATAAAAGGCTCCCATTCGTGGCTCGTCCTGGGGCCTGTCCGGCTGCAACCGGCGGAGTTTGCCAAGTTTGCGACGGCGCTTGCTGTCGCGAAAGTGATGAATACGTATGGCTTCAAGTTGACAACGCCCAAGAACTTTATCCTGGTGTTGGCACTTATCTTCCTTCCGATGGTTTGTATCCTGTTGCAGCAGGAGACGGGCTCGGCCTTGGTTTATCTGGCTTTCTTCCTGATGTTGTATCGTGAGGGAATGTCCGGATACATCCTTTTGTCGGGAGTTTGTGCGGTTCTATTTTTTGTGACCAGCATGAAATTCTCGGATGTGACGGTCGGTGCGACGGCATTAGGCGAGTTGCTTGTCTCTTCTATGATTCTGCTGATTACGGTTATCTTGGTGCAGGTGGAGAGGAAGGATGTCCGTGCCGTACAAGTCATACTGGCTGCGACGGCGATTGCTTTTCTGGGTGGATATGCTGCGTCTTTCTTTATGCCGGTCGATTATTCCCGGATATCGATGGGGTTGGTTCTCCTGATTGCCTGCTACTTGCTTTTCCTGTCTGCCCGTAACTGGGTCTGGCATTATGTGCTGATCGCTGTTTTTGCGTTAGGTTCGCTGGCTTTCATGTATTCCGTGGACTATGTGTTTACGGATATTTTGGAACCGCATCAGCAGGTGCGTATCAAGGTTTCGCTGGGATTGGAAGATGATCCGAGCGGTGCAGGCTACAATGTGAACCAGTCGAAAATCGCAATCGGTTCGGGTGGGCTTTCCGGAAAAGGTTTCCTGAACGGTACGCAGACAAAGTTGAAATATGTGCCGGAACAGGATACCGACTTTATCTTTTGCACGGTGGGAGAGGAACAGGGCTTTGTCGGTGCTTCCATTGTCTTGTTGCTGTTTGCTATTCTGATCCTGCGCCTGATCGCATTGGCCGAGCGGCAGAGTTCCACGTTCAATCGGGTGTACGGATACAGTGTCGCCTCCATTTTCTTTTTCCATTTAGTGATTAATATCGGCATGGTGACGGGACTTACACCCGTAATCGGCATTCCGCTTCCGTTTTTCAGTTACGGCGGCTCCTCCCTCTGGGGCTTTACGATTCTTCTCTTCATCTTCCTCCGTTTGGATGCTTCCCGCCGGGAACGGTAGGAGATTGTTTGGCCTTCATCCTGACAGGCGGCATAAAATGAGAATAGATTTACATTCTCTGTTGTTATATTATATTTGATTTTAAAATCGATAAGAATATGACATTAAGAAAAGAAAACAAACCAAAAAGTAAAGGCCCTTTGTTGTGTAGATACATCGTGCAACGAGCTGCAAATAAGCGGCAGATGGGGAAAAACAGTACTGCGGATCTCTATCAGGCGGCGGGTCGTCATTTCCTGGAGTTTCAGGGAAACAGAGAGATTCGGATTTGCAGTATAACCCCCACGATGGTGAATGACTTTCAAGGTTATTTACAGTCAAAAGGATTGAAGATCAATACAATCAACAGTTATTTGAGTAGCCTGCGTGCCGTATACAATGCGGCTGCTGACGACAAGCTGTTTCAGGTGAAACTTCACCCTTTCTACAAGTTGAAGCTGAAGCGCGATATGACGGTCAAGAAGCCCCTGTCTGAACAGCAGGTACTAAAAATGGCGACGACAGATTTCCGTGACCGTCCCGAGCTGGCACTTGCGACCGACCTCTCCCTGTTCAGCTTTATGGCTTACGGTATGCCTTTTGTCGACATGGTATTTTTGACAAAGAAAAATATACGTGGGCAGGCCATTGTCTATAACCGCCACAAGACGGGAATCGAGATACGTATCGAGATCACAGTGGGTATGTGGCAGATTATTCGTAAATATGAATCAGCCGATCGTGAATACCTTTTCCCCGTGATGTTTGCATCGGCTACTTATAGTCAGTACAAGGCAATGCTGGCGAATCATAATGAGTCGTTGAAGGAGGTGGGGAGGTTGCTTGCCGTTTCCGAAAACTTGACTTCATACGTGATGCGTTATACCTGGGCTTCGGAAGCCCGCCGGCAACATATCGATATCGCCGTGATCAGTCAGGCATTGGGACATACTTCTGAAAAAACGACGCGTGGCTATTTCAACTGTCTTGACCAGCCTGAACTCGATTTGGCCAACCAAAAAATCACGGATTCTGTTTGCCAAGTACTGATAAATAAGGAGAAAAAGAAAAGTTTGGGAGGAATGGAAAGAACTTATTTGTGAAATAAGAGAGTCGGGTATAAAACAATTGATTTTCACTACAGACCTTATATTTCAATAAGCAACTTGTTGCAAAAGTAAAATGTTTAGGTAGAATAAAAAAGAATTTATTCTCTTTTTTATCCGGTATATTTACTTTTTTATGTACAAGGAGAAAGGTAAATGTTTCTTTTTACATATTTTTAGCCGCTAAATCTATACTATTCTTAAAATTCTAAAGGTTTAGATGTAGTAGGCCAGGCTCCGCTATGTTTTAACTTTCCTTTCGTGAATATAAATTCAACGATAAAACTTATTTAAACACATCTGAGAAACAAAAGTGGTTGCTTCATTCATCTAAATGGCGACTATTTGTCTAAAATCATTGCTTTAAAACAGGATAGTCAAACTTATTTCACAAATAAGCTATTTCTTATTTCACAAATAAGTTTAGTAGCTTAAAAATATTATAAATATAAACAAATGAATGCACTATGAGAAGTCTGTTTGTATTAATCCTCCTCTGCCTGTCTTCCGTTTATTTGTTCGCCCAACAAGATTTGGGCAAAGAGAAAGGTTCGGTAATTGGAATTAAGACCAATTTTCCTTATTGGGGTACAGCTACATTTAATGCTGGTATTGAAGTGCGTCTGGCACGCAAATGGTCTCTTGAAGTTGAAGTTGGCCTGAATCCGTTCGACGGAAAGAACGATGACGGTATCTACGGCAAATCCCTCAAACACCTGCGTGTTCATCCCGAACTACGCTACTGGTTCTGTGAAACATTCCACAAACATTTCATCGGTCTGCATGTCCCGTACCTGTTATATAATGTATCGGACATCAAGATCCTGGGTACGGAAAACGAACGCCACCAGGGTTGGGGCGCCGGTGCCGGTATCAGCTACGGCTATTCCTGGTTGCTCTCGAAGCACTGGAACTTGGAAGCGACCGTCGGTGTCGGTTATCTCTACCTCGAATCTGAGAAATATCCTTGCACGAACTGCGGCAGTAAGATCGAGACGGCTAAGAAGCACTATTTTGGTCCGACGCAGGCTGCTATTAACCTGATTTATCAATTTTAATCTGTCTGCCTTATGAAAAAGATATATCATATAGCTACTGTTTTGGCAGCGTTCGTATTGGGCCAAGTAGATGCCTGGGCGCAGGAAATCAAAATCAAAGACAAGATTGTGGAAAAGGCAGACACCTCGCTGGTGATCGGCATGACGATGGACTTCGGCGAGATCGAAGTGCCCTCGGACCGTAGTATCGTCTGCACGCCGGTGATCGTCTGTGGCGACAGCATCCGCCCGCTTATCCCGGTGATCGTCAGCGGCCGTAACCGGCATATCCTGTACGAGCGTACTGGCCGTAACTTCACGGAAAACCAGGAATACGAACTGCGCCGCAAGAACGGCGAGCCGCAAACGTTCGACTACCAGGTGCGCACCCCCTTTGCCAAATGGATGGAGAAGTCGGAAGTCGCCCTCGTCATCGACCTGTGCGGCTGCGGCTGGGAGGCGTTGCAAAACGACCGTTCGCCCCTGTTCCCGATCAACCTGTCACAGCCCGTTGTGCTGAAACCTCTCTTGACTTATCAAACGCCAAAGGCCGAAACCATTAAAGCCCGCTCGTTGGAGGGAAAGGCCTTCCTCGACTTCCCGGTCAATAAGATCACCATCTATCCCGACTACCGCAACAACCCGCAGGAGTTGAGGGCGATCCGCGAGACGGTCGAGTCGGTGCGCAACGACAAGTATGCCACCATCACCGAAGTATGGATCAAAGGTTACGCCTCGCCCGAAGGCTCATACGCCAATAATACATACTTGGCTGAAAACCGCGCGAAAGCATTGCGCGACTACGTGAAAGGCCTCTACCACTTCGACCAGGCCGCCTTTACGGTCGATTTCGAGCCGGAAGACTGGGCCGGACTGGAGAGCCGCCTCGAAGCGATGGACTTGGCAGACAAGGACGAATTGCTGGCTATTATCCGTGCCGGCGAACCTGCGGATTTGGACAAGAAAGAATGGAAGCTCAAAACGCTGAACGGCGGAGCATCTTACAAAATACTGTTGCGTGACGTATATCCCGCCCTCCGTCACTCGGACTACGCGGTGAAATACACCATCCGCAACTTTACCGTTGAAGAGGCAAAAACATTGCTTTACACCGATCCCAAGCAACTCAGCCTGAACGAAATGTTCCAGGTCGCCCAGACCTACGAGCCGGGTAGCCGCCAGTTCAGTGAAGTATTTGAAATTGCCGTTCGCATGTACCCCGACGACCCCGTGTCGAACCTGAATGCAGCCAATACCGCCATTCAGAACGGACAGTTGGCACAAGCGAAGCGCTATCTGGCGAAAGCCGGAACATCGGTCGAGAAGCAATTGGCGGAGGCTGCCGTTGCCATGCTGGAAGGCGATCTCGACCGGGCTGAACAGCTTCTCATCCCCCTGAAGGACAACGCAGAGGTGGCCGAAGCCGTGACTGGCAACCTGGAGCAAATCCGGTTGAAGAGAGAAGAGTAAATCAATTTTAAAAAAGAATCATTATGGCTATCAAGTATAAATTAGTCCAGAGAAAAGACTTCTCAAAAGACGCGCCGAAAGACGCAAAGAAGTATTTCGCACAGATAGTATCCAATGGCACGGTTTCTTTCGATGAACTGTGCGAAGGCGTTGCGGAAGAATCCGCACTGACCAGCGGTGACGTAAAAAGCATGGTCGACCGATTGACCAAAGCGTTGGTCCGCCACCTGAAAGCAGGCCGAAACGTGCAGATCGGCGAATTGGGCAACTTCCGCCCGACGCTCGGAAGCAAAGGGGCCAACACCGAAAAGGAGTTTGACGCCGGCACCATGATGAAGAAGCCGGGCGTAATGTTCACTCCGGGCAAGGCGTTGCAAAACGTCCGTTCGCAAATCACCTTCGAACGGGTTAGCAAGAAAGAAAGCGAAACCGGAGGAGGAGAAGAGAGACCGGGCGAACTCTAAAAAGCAGCCGCCGGGAGGAGGCGCGGCAGTCGTTGTCCGACATCTGCCGCAGATCCCCTCCGACACCTGCGGCAGATATCTTCCGGGATCTGCTGCAGCTCTCACCGGGCATCTGCCGCAGCTCCCGGAAGACACCTGCCGCAGCTCTCACCGGGCATCTGCCGCAGCTCCCGGAAGACACCTGCCGCAGCTCCGGAAAGCTCCCCGTGATAGCCATAAAACAAAACGATGTATACGACAAGATATGATAAACGACAAGATTAAAACAATCGGCCTGCTGGCACTCTCCGTGCTCCTATCGGCGTGCGCGGACGAGATGTCGCTTGGCAATGGCCGTGAGCCGGAGGCCGGGACAAACCCGAACTACCTCCGCCTCACTGTTCGTTGCCCCGACTGCCTTCAGCACCTTATCCCGATTATTGGCATCCGTAGACTGTCCATCGGCTAAAACAGACAAATCACCATTCGTGCGCTCGGCAACGCTTAATTCCTTATGAGGGAGCAATGCTGCCATGCCATATTTTGTCACAGTTGGGAAGATGCCCTCCATACTATGCAGCTCCCCCTTGCTCTGCGTCTCCCGCTGCAGCTGTTCAGCCAAAGAAGCTGCCGTTTCATAGCGGAACGCATCGGAAATAATCACAAAAACACGATTCTCTGCCTGGTTCACACGATTTTTATAGAAATCCACCTGCTGCGGTAGTTCAAGGACATGCCCATAGTTTGCCAGCTCGTCTGCACAAGCATCCGACCAGTTGCGCCCCAGCTGCCCCAAGAACCACTCCGTATACAGGCCTTCCACCTTATCGGTGACCTGCTTGAACAGATCATCCAGACGGTCATTTCCTGCCGTCAGGCTCTTGCCAAAGGCTAAATGGAACTGCCGATAATAGCTATCCATATGATAATAATCTTCTGTGTATTCCTGCCAGACCTTCTGCGGTTCTACCGTATGGAATCCCGCCGAATGATCCAGATGAAACCCCTGCATCCTGGCAATCTGCAGCAGGCCTTCATAATAACAGGCCACGTCATCATACCAGGCCAATGTGCGGCGTTTCTCCACCATAGCAGTGATCAGATCCACATTGATGATCTGATTGCTGATCTCGGTCATCAGCTGAGTAAGGATACATTCATTGATGCAGGGGAACACTTCTGTATCAGCCAATTCCTCCGCTGGCACCTTACTGAACCGCTGCTGCAAACGAAGCTCATCCTCTATGCTACGAGCCAGCACCTCAAACTGCTGACTATCCCCACTATGCACCCATTCAAAGACCAAATCATAGCAGTATTCCTGATGTGATACAGATATAAAGCCGTCCAGCCCACTCAGGTACTCCCTATGCACGGTACGAGTCGCGGCTGTCAGAAGGATATGCGTCATCATCTTCGCCAGCGTCGAGTCATCACCGTCACTATATCCGGTGGCCTGTTTGACCAGCATCCAGAACGGCTTGTCCGCTCCATAGCTTACCAACGCCTGATAGATCGTATTTTGCTCCATCGCCAAGCCGCCAGCCATAACGGCGCAAAGGATACTGTTCGGCTGCGCATCGCTAGTCCCACAAATAGCCCCCATCACACTCAGGTGCATCTGCGAGGCCGTACGAATATCTCGATTCAATCTGGCAAAAGCCTTCCGGCGCGTCTCTGCCCCAAAGAATTTTTTATAAACTTTTGCCAATCTGCGAAAGTCTGGTGCAGCTGGCAGATTGACCTCATTCATCCAAATCGAAATCAAATCTGCCCGGAACTCCTCACTGTACAGCTCAATATTGATCAGCCAGTCATCATCTGGACGGTCATAAGATAGAGGACTGTATACCAGCAGATTACTGGTCGTATCTTCGACGGTAATCTGCTTCTTCACAACGAAGCTGTTGCTGCCGTTCAATACAACCAGCTTTGCATCCTCCAGTTTGATATCCGCCATCTTATCTTCAAACTCACGCTCTTCGTCATACCAAAAGATAA
>OGZX01001221.1_pt1 | contig 27041 bp, 19 predicted proteins | sample 1576881 | NCBI WGS metagenome assembly OGZX01 (sample SAMEA3541542, study PRJEB24748) | human gut metagenome | biome: human gut; feature: human-associated habitat; material: faeces | place: China | collected 2012
GTGATGACTTATCCTAAGAATCCCTATTACGGCCAGGATTTAATGATTGCCGATATATCATCCGACACATTGTATCAACTATCACCAGACAAAGGGTTGATTCCCCTTTTAACCCGCAAACCGTCGACTCATGCAGTTGAACCTCGGAGTATATGGACACCCTTTTTAACAACCGATAAATTTCTTCAGTTCGGAACGTTTCTTTTGGATTTTAATTCGAAAGGAGGAAAGATTCCGACATTTATGTATGACTTTAAAACCGGCGAAATAAGTAAACTGTCTATCTTGGATGCTGAATTTGCCGTGAAGCCTTATGGATTAGGGGAATGGGATATTGGAGCAACTCCTGCTATTTCCAAAAATATGGCAGCCGAACTGATTCAGGCGCAGTCCATGATAGAGGCTTATCATAAGAAACGATTGGTTGGAAATGGCAATAAAGTAGCGGAGAAACTTGTTGAAGATGACAATCCGGTAGTCAGGATTCTTAAATTCAAATAACAGGATGTGAAACTTTCAGGATGTTTCTTATCTTTGTCTTCATCATGGAACGTAGACATTTTATTACATCCTCTCTCGGAATGCTTCTTTTTATCCTGACGCTTACTTCCTGCGGCAGTAGAAAGCTGCGGGTTGCGTTGCCGGCGGATTTTAAGGGGCCGAAGGAGCTTTCACGGTTGTATGGTGTCCGTTTGACTCCGGATGATAATATTTTCCTATATAATGAAGGGGCGAAATGGTTGGGTGTTCCTCACCGGATGGGCGGAATGACGAAGAAAGGGGTGGACTGCTCCGGATTCATAGCGATTGTATATCGCGAGGTTTATGGGAAACAGTTGGCACGTTCGTCGGCCGATATGCTGAAACATAATTGCAAGAAAGTCAGCCGGGCCAATTTGAAAGAAGGCGATCTGGTGTTTTTCCGGACAGGGAAAGGAAAGAAGAATGTGCCCAATCATGTCGGGATCTATCTGAAAAACGGAAAGTTTATCCATACCAGCACGTCGAACGGCGTTGTCGTGAGCAGCCTGAGTGAACCTTATTATCTCCGGGCGTGGCTTACAGGCGGACGGGTGAGATAAATGTACACTTGTCGTCAATTTTGACTTTTAATTCTTAATTCTTAATTCTTAATTTAAGAACTCTATGTATATTTGCAGCTCAATTAAAAAACATCATTAGAGTATGTTGACGCTTAAAGTAATTACGGAAGAAACAGACCGTGTGATTCAAGGTCTGGAAAAGAAACACTTTAAAGGTGCGAAGGAATGCATTGCAAAAGTGATCGAGCTGAATGATAAAAGACGTAGTGCACAAAATCAATTAGATAAGAACCTGGCAGAGGTGAACTCCACTTCTAAAACCATCGGCATGCTGATGAAAGAAGGTAAAAAGGAGGAAGCCGAGACTGCCAAGCAACGTGTTGCCGAGATCAAGGAAGCCAACAAAGCGATCCAGGCAGAAATGGATCAGGCGGCTGAAGATATGCAGAACCTGCTCTACACCATCCCGAATGTCCCTTACGATGAAGTGCCCGAAGGCGTTAGCGCTGACGATAACAAGGTTGAAAAGATGGGCGGTATGGAAACGGAACTGCCGAAAGACGCACTGCCCCATTGGGAATTGGCAAAGAAATATGATTTGATCGACTTCGACCTGGGTGTGAAGATCACAGGTGCCGGTTTCCCGGTTTATAAAGGACAGGGCGCCCAGTTGCAGCGTGCGCTGATCAACTTCTTCCTCGATGAAGCCCGTAAATCAGGTTATATGGAAATCATGCCGCCGACAGTGGTCAACGCCGTTTCCGGTTATGGCACAGGCCAGTTGCCCGATAAAGAAGGCCAGATGTATCATTGCGAAGTGGACGATCTCTATCTGATCCCGACAGCCGAAGTGCCGGTAACCAATATCTACCGCGATGTGATCCTCGATGAGAAACAGTTGCCGATCAAGAATTGCGCCTATACGCAATGTTTCCGCCGCGAAGCCGGTTCATACGGTAAAGACGTGCGCGGGTTGAACCGCCTGCACGAGTTCTCTAAAGTGGAACTTGTCCGTATCGACAAGCCGGAACATTCCAGACAGTCCCACCAGGAAATGCTGGATCATGTGGAAGGCTTGCTCCAGAAGTTGGAACTTCCGTATCGCATCCTGCGTCTCTGCGGTGGCGATATGAGCTTTACGGCTGCCCTTTGTTTCGATTTCGAAGTCTATTCGGAAGCACAGAAACGTTGGCTGGAAGTCAGCTCCGTATCTAACTTCGATAATTACCAGGCAAATCGTCTGAAATGCCGTTATCGTGACGAAAACAAAAAGACTCAGCTTTGCCATACGCTGAATGGTAGCGCATTAGCCCTGCCGCGTATCGTTGCCGCTTTGCTGGAAAACAACCAGACACCGGAAGGAATCCGTATTCCGAAAGCATTGGTACCGTATACCGGCTTTGATATGATTAAGTAAAAAGGCTTTATATAAAGTGCGAACGGATGAGTCGTACTGATGAAAACGGGATAAAAGTAAAAAATACTTTTATTCCGTTTTTCTTTTGGTTAATTCTTATTGATATCTAATCGGATTTATATAAGTTTGCGTCTTGAACTTTGAATTGGAATATGGTCGAGAGTAATGCCGGAAAAATACAAGATGACATGTTTATGGTCAGATTAATCAGAGCGGGGGATCAGCAAGCCTTTGAGTATCTGTTCAAAACGTATTTTGTCCCTCTGTGTCGTTTTGTCCGTATCTATATAAAAGAGAATGGAGTCGCAGAGGAGTTGGCACTCGATGTTTTTACTTCTGTGTGGGAGAAACGGGAGAACCTGGACATCAAATTAACTTTGAAATCTTATCTTTTCCAAGCTGCGCGCAACAGGGCCATGAATTATTTAAGAGATAATGATCGTTTTGTTGCCGTATCGGACTGGTCGTTATTCGAACGCTTTGAGATAGATGACTCCCTGGAGTTGAAAGAGTTGGAACGTCTGATTGCTGAAGCTATTTGTTCCCTTCCCGACAGATGTCGAGAAATATTCCTGAAAAGCCGCACCGAATATCTTTCCAATAAAGAGATTGCCGAGAGTCTAAATGTCTCCGTTAAGAATGTAGAGGCGCAAATCACGAAAGCGTTAAAGCTGATAAAGGCATATTTGGGAGACTCGTATACCTATTTCTGGTAAAAAGATTTAATTTTTTTTGATTTTAGAGTAGGGTTCTCTCTCTTTGATGTGTCATACATAAAAAGAAAAGTGTATGACGGACAAAATAATTCCCTGGGATTTAATTATTTCTCATCTGAAACAGGAAACAGATAAGAAAGAGGAAGCAACCCTGAATGAATGGAGAAATTCTGGCGGGAATGAATCTTTGTTCATGGAGCTGGAGTCACTTTGGAGGGAGATACAGGCCGAAGCCGGGGAATATGATTCGGACGTGTCATACTATTGGAAACGGATGGAAGCCCGCATGCAGGTAAAACGGAAAGTCTATACGATTCCGGTTTTGAAATACCGGATTGCAATGGTTGCCGCTTCTTTACTGCTTGTCCTGTCGATCTCAATTTCTTTTTTTGCCGGTCGGATAACGGGAAGGCCAGAAGTTGCCTCGCAGACCTATTCGGCTTTGAATGGAAAATCGCAGATGGTCTTGCCAGATGGCAGTTCTGTCTGGTTGAATATCGGTTCCACACTTTCCTATAAAACCTCTTTTACGGGAAAGCGTGAAGTTTGGCTGGAAGGGGAAGCCTTGTTTGATGTTAAAAAAGACAGCGAACACCTATTCACGGTCCGGACGAAAGATATCAGCGTAAACGTCTACGGAACCCGCTTCAACGTGAAAGCATATCCTGATAGCCCGGATTTGAGAGTGGCTTTACTGGAAGGAAAGATTTCCTTGCAGAAGGGGAAAGAAGAAACGTATATGAAGCCGGGAGAACTGGCTATGATTGATAGAAAAGCAGATAAGATCCGGGTGAATCCGGCAGATGTACATTTTGAATCATGCTGGGCAGACAAGTCCTGTTCGTTTGAAGCCAAGCCGCTGGATTATATCTGTAAGTATCTGGAGCGTTGGTATAGTATAAGTATTGACCTGGACCCTGCCATTGCTCAAACGAGGTATACTTTTACCATAACGGATGAACCGCTTGAAACAATTCTGCAGATTATGTCGCGGATTAATCCGATACAATACTCTTTCGAGGAGGATAAACATGTGATTATATCGGAAGTCAAACCATTAAAAAGATAATGCCTATGAAATAATACGAATTGAATAACACAAATAAGGCACGGAACAAAGTCCATGCCTTACGTGGAGTAATTCTCCAACAAGAAAACACCGTGAGTTCTTTTCTGATTTGGTCGTCTGATACTGAACTCATTAATGTTAACTTTAAATTCACGCAAAGATATGAATAATATAAAGATGTTATCGAAAAAAAGGATGTCTTTTCTATCCTTTATTTTTCTGCTGTTAGTCTCATCCTATGTGCACGCCGATAATGCAAACGAGAAAATAACAGTGTCTTTTTCTAAAATCCCTTTATCGGAAGCAATCAAGAAAATAGAATCGGTCAGTGGTTATACCTTCTTTTATGATGTGGATAAAACTGATCTGAAGCAGGAAGTCAGCCTTCGGGTGAACAGCCAGGATATTGAAATGGCCATAGACCGTATGCTGAAGCCAACCAATCTGCAATTCGAAATCAATAATCGTCAAATCGTCCTGGTGCCAAAGCAGGTTCGGCAAACAGAGCCGGTACAAAATGTGCGCGGCCGTGTGGTCGATGAAAACAGCGAGCCTGTTATCGGAGCTAATGTTTCGGTTAAAGGTACGGTAAACGGTACTATTACGGATGCGGAAGGACGTTTTAACTTGTCAAATGTACCGGCTAATGCGATCTTGCTGATTACTTATATTGGTATGGAATCGCAGGAAATTGCCTTGAAAGGCAATACGGCAATCAATGTTGTGTTGAAAGAAGATGCCGTCGCCTTGTCCGACGTCGTGATTGTGGGCTACGGTGTGACGAAGAAAGCTGATCTGACCGGCGCCGTATCTTCTGTTTCCCTCGACGATGTTTCCCGCCAGCCGGTACTTCGGATAGAAGAGGCGTTGCGCGGTAAAGCGCCGGGTGTCCAGATCACGCAGACTAACGGTGCGCCCGGTTCCAATATGAGGATTCGTATCCGTGGTACGAACTCCGTAAACGGTAGTAACGATCCGCTTTATGTTGTGGACGGTTTCTTGGGGGCCGATTATTCAATGCTTAATCCGAACGATATCGAATCGATTACGATATTGAAAGATGCTTCAGCCACTTCCATGTACGGATCGCAGGGTTCGAACGGTGTTGTTTTGATTACAACAAAGTCGGCGAAAGAAGGCGAGATGAAAGTGGAATATAATGGTTTTGTCAGTTTCGATCAGCCTTTCCGTAAGTTGGATGTGCTGGATGCAACCCTGTATAGGAGAGTCTTTAATGAGCGGTTGGTGGCACTTGGCAACGATCCCTATTATTCAGAGACGGAATTATCTGCTAAGGGAAAAGGAATCAACTGGCAGGATGAAGTGTTGCGCTCGGCTGTTTCCCAAAATCATCAGTTGGCGATTAGCGGCGGACAGAGCAAAATCAAATACTATCTCTCTGCTTCTTATGTGAACCAGGAAGGTGTTGTAGAGAATTCTTTCCATAAGAAATATGGTTTCACCGGTAATATAACTTCCAAGGTGAGGGATAATTTTGATGTCGTATTCAACCTGAACGGGAATTATTACGAATCTAAGAATCTGAATACTGCTACTTACAATGGTCATCCGGTGAGTGCCGCCCTGTTGTATCCGCCAGATGAGCGCATCTTTGATGATAATGGTAAATATGAAACTCCAGGAGGGCTTTATGGAAATGTCGGAACCAATCCCGTTTGGTTGTTGCATAACGGAGATGAAGACGGTTATGGCTTTAAGGTGTTGGCAAATCTGCAATTGAACTGGACGATTATTGACGGTTTGAAACTTTCCGTAAGCGGTGGTGCCAACTTGATATCCACTAAAAGTACCTCGTTGGATTTGAATAATAAAAATGCTTCCGTGACGACAGCTATTGCACAAGCTTATGACGGAATGGTTGTCGCCTATCAGAATACGAACCAGTTGGCCTACAGTAAAACGTTTAATGGCATCCATAAATTGGATGCAACATTGGTGTATGAACAACAGAAATATATCAACCGTCAGTTGGGCGCATATGTGACTGGTTTCTCGACAATCGCCTTAGGCGTGAACAATCTTGGATTGGGAGCTAACCAGACAGCCTCCAGCGGTTATACGGAATGGTCGTTACAGTCTTATTTGGGGCGTGTCAATTATACTTTGATGGACCGGTATTTGTTTACGGCTTCCATGCGTATAGACGGTTCATCTAAATTTGCAAAAGGGAATAAATACGGATATTTTCCTTCCGGTGCAGTGGCTTGGAGACTTTCGGATGAGCCGTTTATAAAGGATATGAATATTTTCCGGAATTTGAAGCTACGTGGAAGTTACGGCCACGTCGGAAGCCAGGCTATCAATCCTTATGCAACATTACAGAAAATGTCGAGCGGAAATGGCCAGGGAATGAACTATCAATTCGATAATGCATCGAGTTCGATCGGCGTTGCTCCGTCTTCACCTGCCAACAGGGAGCTGAAATGGGAAACGACGAAGCAGACGAATGTCGGTCTGGACTTTGCCGTGCTGAATGGACGGTTGAGTGGTGCGGTGGATTATTATTATAAAAAGACTGTCGACTTATTGTTTAATGTTTCCGTTCCGGATTATCTGTATGGAGGTTCGATTTTGAAGAATGTCGGTTCCATGCGTAATAAAGGATGGGAGTTTATGCTGACAGGTGTTCTGGCCGATAGTAAGGACTGGTTTGTCGAGACAAGCGCTACGTTGAGTTTGAACCGTAATAAGGTGCTGAATATGGGTGAAGAGGAAGAGATATTCGTAAATTCGAGCTACGGCTCCCGTGTTTATACCGGATATTCGGTCTTGCACGTAGGTGAACCGATCGGACAAATGTACGGATTGCAATATCTGGGAACCTGGAAAAGCAGCGAAGCGGCAGAAGCTGCTAAGTATGGAGCTGTTCCGGGCGATAGCAAATATGCCGACCTGAATGGAGATCACACGATCAACGGGGAAGACATGTCGGTGATCGGCCATGCGCTGCCGAAGTTTACCTATTCCTGGAATACGACTGTTTCCTATAAGAACTGGGATTTGAATATACTTTTCAATGGGGTGCAGGGAAATGATATTTGGAATTTTACACGTGCCACAATGAATACAGCCTATGTGCCAACCGATGTAGCTGTACTGAATCGCTGGAGCCCGACAAATGAGAATTCGAATTATCCGGAATTCAGCAATTCGAACAGGAATGAAACGCAATCGGATCGCTGGCTTGAGAACGGCAGTTATTTGCGTTTAAGTAACTTGACTTTGGGGTATACTTTCAATCAGTTGAAAAGAAATACATTCGTACAGGAAGCAAAGTTGTATGTCAGTGCACAGAATCTGTTTACGATTACGAAATATTCCGGATATAACCCGGAATCCAATATGAGCGGGAATAACGATACAGCTTTCGGGTATGACGCTTCCGGTTATCCGGCTGTCCGGTCGTTTATGGTCGGTGTCAAGTTTGCATTTTAATAAATCAACTTTAAATTATTGAGATATGAATACATTAAAATATATAGTTTCATCTATTCTCGGAGGTGCTTGCTTCTTGGGTTTGTTTGGCGGTTGCCAGAGTTTGGATGAGAATCCTGCGGGAACGTTGGTCGCCGATTCCTATTTCTCTACGGAAGAAGATTTAGATGCCGCGCTGACGGGAGTTTATGCACAGTTGGCTTCCAATCGTTGGGGCGGATTGGGGCATACGAATATTTGGGTCCCTCTGATGGGAGCGGACGATCTGACTTCGCAAGCCGGTAAACCGGATTATGTACAGTTCGACACTTTCAATCCTTCGTCTACGAATGACGGTTTGAAAGCCGCTTCGTGGACAGCACCTTTCAGGGTTGTTTTCGCAGCCAATAATCTGTTGAATAATGTCGATAATATGACCATTGCAGAATCAGCAAAGACAAAGGCCAAGTCGGAAGCGTGTTTCTTGCGTGCCTGGTCTTATTTCTGGATGGTCCGTGTTTTCGGTGAAATACCGTTGCAATTGGATAACACGATGAATTATAATTTACCCAAGTCTTCGATCAAAGAGGTTTATACGCAGATTATAGAGGATTTGCAGTATGCGATTGATAATCTCCCGGACGAATTGCCGGCCAGTGTCGGACGTCCGTGTAAGATGTCGGCCAAAGGTGTATTGGCCCAGGTTTATCTGATGATGGCAGGTTATCCGCTCAACGAAACGGATAAATATGCTTTGGCCGCTAAGGAAGCGAAGGATGTGATCGACAGCGGCCTTTACTATCTATTAGAGAATTTTGCCGATTTATGGAAATGGGATTCGGACGGAAATCCTGAAATCCTGTGGGCTATAATCTTCTGTAACTTTAATGATTGCGGAAACCAGAATATGAATACGTTCACGGGGCTGAATACACAGCCGAGCGAGGAAAATGGATGGGACCAGGTGTTTTGTGAGATCGGCTTCTTCAACCGTTTCCCGGAAGGACCGCGTAAGGACGCAACTTACCTGACGCTTTTCACAAGCCGTACGGATGGTGCACAAACGCCTTGGCAGGAAAGTACTTTCAAACACCCGTTCCTGGCTAAATATCGTGATGGGATGGTGCCGAACGAACCGAACTACAGCGGTAGCGACCACATGGGTGGCCGTGACCTGAACTACCTGCGTTTCGCTGAAATTCTGCTGATCTACGCCGAGGCACAGGCAATGGCTGACGGGGCGCCGAATGCGATGGCTTACGATTGTGTGAATAAAGTTCGTCGCCGTGCCGGGCTGGAAGATCTGCCGGCCGGTCTGAACCAGACTGCTTTCCGGAATGCCGTGATCGATGAGAAGGGATGGGAATTATGTGGCGAATACTGCCGCTGGTTCGATCTTGTCCGTACGGAAAAGGTGGAGGAGATGGCGCAATATAAAGATGCCGATGACCTGAAACCGCAAGGTTCGATCGACAAGAGCAAGTATTTTGCTCCGATTCCTTATACGGAGGTCTTGTTGAACCCTGCGTTGGGTAATTGATAAGTATAAAACAGGCTGTCGGGGCTCCCGCCGACATGTTTCTTCGTCGAAACAGGCTGTCGGGGCTCCCACCGACGCTTTTTTACGTTAAAAGATGCTTTCCGGATGACTCATTCGGATAAACCTGTTACATTTAGGGAAAAATTCCTGTAAATATTACAATTATGAATAAAACAGTTTTAATTCTCTTACTCGTTTGCCTGTCCGTTTGCGCTGCACAGGCACAGATTTCCTGGCCGGACGGTAAAAAAGCTGCCATAGTATTGACCTACGACGACGGGCTGAAATCCCAGCGCGATATCGTGATGCCCCAACTGGAAGCGAAAGGTTTTCGGGGAACCTTTTTCCTTTATGGCCAGGTCGTGAAAGATAGCGACGTCCCCGAATGGCGCGAAGCTGCGCGGCGCGGGCACGAATTGGGCAACCACAGCCTTTTTCACCCCTGCCTGGCCGGAACTGTTGAAACATCATCTTCCTCACTCTGCCGTTCCCTCGAATGCTATTCGGTGAAAGACATGCTGACGGAGATCGGGATGATGAACAGTTTCCTTTATGCCATCGACGGGAAAAAGGAACATGCCTATGCCTATCCTTGCGGACAAAGCGTAGCCGGGGGAGAGGATTATTCCCGGCCTTTGCTGGACTCCGGACTGGTCAAGTATTGCCGTGGAGCTGCCGGGCGGCATGTGGTGGAAGATGCGAAGACACTGAATTTTGCATTGATCCCGACTCTTCCTGCCTTGACCGGATGCAAGGCTGACGATCTGATCAAATATGTACAGGACGCACTCGACAAACACGGACTCGGCATCATCGTCTTTCATGGCGTTGGCGGCGATTATCTGACGGTCAATGCGGCCGAACACCAGATGCTGGTCGACTTCCTGGCTGCCCACTCCGATGAAATTTGGGTCGGAACATTCTCTGAAGTGCTCGATTATGTAGCTGAACAGGCAAAGAAATAGAAATCAATTTTATTATAGGAAAAACCAATGTATATACGAATATTCCTGATAATTGTCACCTTATTGTTCCCTGCCGTTCGATCCGGTCTCAGGGCACAGGCATCTATTATAAAGATAACGGAAGATATGGTGACGGATGAATCCGGCTCCGGCGACTATATGTCATGGTTCGACGAGCAGGATATGAGTAAAAAACCGGTTACCCGGTGGATCACTTCTGGCAATGTGAATTGCTGGCCGGCCGGGTTGGTGATCGATTTGAAACGGATATACCGCATCGACGCCGTTTATGTGTTCGACGCTCCGAAGTCTTATCGTGTGGAAGGCGGCTATCTGAAAGTTTCGGGCGGGCGTCCTTTCGAATGGTGCGACTCGGTCAGGCAACCCCTCCGCAATGGCGGGAAGTGGGTGAAAATCGCTTGTCCGATGCAAACTCGCTATATCCAGTTGCAGAAGAATGCAACCGTCAAGTGTAACCTCGACGGGCAATACCCGGAGAATTGTGACCTGGCCATCAATGAGATTCTGATAGAAGGCGAGCCGCTCGGCGATCTCGAACCTGTGGCCAAACCTGCCGGAAAGCGTCCCGAACCTTGTCCGATGGATCTTTTCATCGGTATGAATTCCTATATCAATACCCCGGATAAGGCACACGAAGCGGTAGGTTGTGTCCGCGAATACCGGCCTTGGGGTTGGAATGGCGTGACGGATCTCCAAACCCCTATTTCATGGGCGACTTTGCGGGATGGCAACAGTGATGATTATTACAGGAAACTGAAAGACATGGGTGTCGATTGCGTCCCCTGCATACACCGTCATGTGGATGCGAAAAACCAGGCCGAGCGCATCCCTGATTTTGGAGGTGATCCCGCTAAGCCCGAGACATACCGTGTCATGGCCGATTATTCTTTCCAATATGTCGCACGCTATGGTTCCCGGAAGATACCCGACCGCTTGCTGCGTACCACAGAAGCTGCTCCGAAGAAAAGCGGCCTCGGCTTGATCCGGTATTTTGAGAACTGGAACGAAGGAAACCGTGAATGGGGCGATCCTGGGGAGCATTTCAATCCCTATGTGTTTTCCGCCTTTTGCAGTGCCTCCTACGACGGCCATCTGGGAACAATGGGCGAAGGCTTCGGAGTAAAGCAGGCCGATCCGGATATGAAGTATGTATTCGGCGGCTTGGTCGGTTTGTCCCTTAGTTATATCCAGGCCATGAAGCTGTGGTCGGATTACTACCGCAACGGTTCTTTTCCAGCCGATGTCATCAATGTGCATCATTATTGTAACACACGTGGCAAGCAGCATCCGAAAGAAACAGCCTACGGGATCAGTCCGGAGGAAGACGGGTTGAAGGAAAAACTGGAAAAGCTGGTGAAGTGGCGGAATGCCAACCTGCCGGACAAAGAGATCTGGCTCACCGAATTTGGTTGGGACACTGATCCGAACACCTACCAGTCCGCCGCCAAAGGCCATAGGCTTTATCCGGACGGAATCACCATGAACGAGATACAGGGGCAGTGGCTTGTCAGAGCTTACCTTGCCGGTTCGGCTGTCGGGCTGGACCGCATGATGATGTTTTTGGCCAACGACATAAAAGGCTATACCCTGGGGGTGTACGGAAGTTGCGGGTTCTTTACGGTGGATGGCGAATACAAACCATCCTGGTATTACGTCAAAACAATGAAAACAGCCCTTGCTGGTATGGTGTTCGATGCCGAATGTGCATCGGGTAATAAGGATATTTGTGTGTATCGCTATAAAGACCGGAACACCGGAAAGCTGGCTTATGCCCTCTGGTGTCCGACCAGCGACGGGACACGCAAAGACCGCTACCAGCTTCGCCTTGACTATCCTTCTGCCAAAGAGGCTGTACAGGTTTCTCTGGAGGATAAGAAAGATTTTGGTGAGAAACGAACGCTTTCCGTCAAAGCCGGCAAGGTGGAAGTCGATGTCAGTGAGCGCCCCGTCTTTATCCTTGTTGATCGGCCGGAGGAGGACGCTTCTCAGGTAAAGGTGGACACTTCCGGAGATTTTATCACCTATGTTTCCCCGTATTATGCCCTTTCCTGGGCAAAAGATTTTCCGATGATGTCTTATTTCAATGTCGAATCGGGCGGAAGGAACAGGCGTTATCAGGACAAGTCGCTGCTGCGTCCCGGAAAAGGCGGATGCCTGATAGGAGAGGGTGAAAGTTCTTTCGGCAAACAGGCACCTGCGATTTGCGACGGTTGGAAAACGGTTTATGAAGATGTGCCTCTTGGGAGGAAGAATCGGCTGGATTGTGTTGTCGAACCTTCGGGTGACAGGCGTTTCAGCCTGTCTGTCCGGAGTGTGTCGGATGCTATCGAAGGCGAGTTTTTCCGTGTGCATACTGCTCCCGATATTTCTCCGGTTTCCGTATGGGCGGAGAAAACAACGCGGGAACCCTCTTCTCAATATGATACTCCTGTTTCTATCTATACACCGGAAATCATAAAAGCCTCTTTCCGCCTTCCCGCTGTTTTGCATTTCCCCGACTGCGGGTTGGTGAAGGTTGAAGCTGACGATCCCGACATTTATCTGCAGGAACATTTCGTGCCGGACTACGACAATACCGGGCTCAACCTCGGCCCTTTCAATCGTGGAGGGCATGCCTGGCGGAAGTCCGTCCACACAGGTTCGGTCATCCTGTCTTTCCATTCGGAGAAACCGTTGAAGGAGGCCGGATTAACCTTTACGGTGCTCGAAGAAAACTATCCGCAGCTTCCGGGCTGCGACTTCTCGGACGCCCGCTTCGACGGCTTGAAGCGTTGCTGGCAGAACACATTTACGGTCAATCCTATCCATCAGTCGATGGGTGATAACATCCTTCTGGAAGGTGTCGGTCACCTGGCTCTGGCGTTTAAGGCGGATATGATTCCCTTCACGCCCGCTTTGTCCGGGACGTATTCGGTTTGCGACGCCTTGCGTACTTCCATCGAAGTGGCCTTGCGCGAACGGATCGGCGAAAACAACCGCCTTGGCGGAGGTTACGGGTGGGAAAGTACTGAAGTGACGCTGATCTCCCTCTATGACTACCTGTTAGCGACGAACGATTGGGCTTTTATCCGGCGCTATCAGGATGAGATTTCCCGGCTTGTACGCGGTGTCCTGGCTACTGATACGGATGGAGATGGTATTTTTGAATCTCCTTTTCACGGGAATTATATGACTCCGAACCGCGAAAGCCTGAATTGGTGGGACGATTTTGCATTCGGGCATAAAGACGCTTATGTCAACTTGCACGCCTATCGTGCTTTGACCGGAATGCAGAAAGTGCTAAACCTGCTCGGTCTGCCGGATGAAGCGAAGGCGGTCGGTACTCAGCTCGATAAGTTCCGTTCGGCCTTTGATTCCACATTCTATAATCCGGAAACCGGAATGTATGCCGGATGGATCAGTCGTGACGGGAGAGTGCACGATTACCAGTTCACCTTTATCAGTTCGATGGCGATCAACGAAGGCTTGGTGCCCGAAAAGCGTGCCCGCCAAATCCTACAAAAGATGTTGAAGAAGCTGAAGGAGGAGGGATATGATTATGTCTACGGCATACCCGGCCCGCTTGTTCCCGTAGCCAAAGAGGACTTAGGAACCTGGGAGGAAATGACTCGCTGGGGACGCTACGAAAATGGCGGCCTTTGCGGTCAGGCGGCTTATCATTTCATTCAGGCATTATATAACGTCGGAATGCGCCGTGATGCCGACGAGATTCTTTTCACCATGATGGCAACTTACGAGCGCGAATATACCCATTCCGGCGTATTCACCGGCTATCTGCAAAGTGTAGACTGGCGGACAAAAGGAGGGGCTCCTACCGGATATAATTACCTGGCTGATAATTACTACTTCCTGCTTGCTGCCGTTACGGGATATTACGGAGTTAAATACCCTGAGCTGCAGGCTCCGTCTACCGATCCCGCTTATGCCGCGACGCTCTACGGTGACCGCCTGTTTGACGAAGACTGGAAGTTCTGCGAAGATTCCGTGGTGGATGCCTCCGGTATCTCCTTCGACGACTCCAGTTGGCGCACACTCACGCTTCCGCACGATTTCAGCATCGAACGCCGCTATCCGGAGGACGACCGACACGTTGGCCCGTTTGTAAAAGGGATCAAGGATTCGGTCTCCACCGGAAATATTCCAGGTGGGACAGGTTGGTATCGCAAGCGTTTCATATTGGACGAATGGACTTCCCGACAACAGGTCGGTATCCGTTTCGATGGTGTGATGGAACGTTCGGATGTCTGGATCAACGGGCATCACCTCGGTTTCCATCCTAATGGATATATGCCTTTCGGCTATGATCTGACTCCTTTCCTGAATCCTGCCGGAAAAGAGAACTTGATTGTAGTCCGCGCCTTTAATCCCGGCGATAACAGCCGGTGGTATCCCGGATCGGGCATCTACCGGCATGTCAGGCTGGCTGTCTCCGGTAAGCTCTTTATTCCGGATGATGAGGTACAGGTACAGACACCCGAAATCACGCCCGCACAAGCAAAAGTGGACATCACTCTTCCTGTCCGGAACCTGACGGATGCAGAGGCGGATGTGGTTGTACAGCTTACGCTGGCCCAACCCGATGGGACTGCCGTCGAGACGAAAGAATATCCCGGCAAGATCGGTGCAAACGGGTCGGAGACTTTCCGGCTTACAGCTGAAGTGGAGCGGCCGGAACTATGGTCGGTCGACTGTCCTGCCTTGTATGAAGCCCGCATCCGGATTCTCTCTTCAGGTGAAACGACCGATTTCTACCGGACTGCTTTCGGCATCCGTTCGCTGGATTTCTCTGTGGACAAAGGTTTTTTGTTGAACGGCATCCCTGTTAAGTTGAAAGGGGCTTGTCTGCATCATGATAACGGCCTGTTAGGGGCAGCCGCTTATGACGGTGCGGAAATGCGCAAGGTGCGCCTGCTGAAAGAAAACGGCTTCAATGCCATCCGCACCAGCCATAACCCGCCTTCCAAACAGTTTCTCGATGCCTGCGACCGTTTGGGGATGCTGGTGATTGACGAGGCTTTCGATATGTGGGAACATCCCAAGCGCGACCAGGATTATCATCTCTTTTTCCGGGAACATGCGGCACGGGATCTGGCGTCGTTCGTGAAACGTGACCGTAATCATCCCAGTGTCATTATCTGGAGTATCGGCAACGAGATATACGAGCGTGCCGATAGCTCCGGGCTCAGGATTGCCGCCGAATTGGTTTCGGTTGTGAAGTCCCTCGATACGACCCGCCCCGTCACGCAGGCGATTTGCGCTTTCTGGGAACAGAAAGGGCGTGTGTGGGAAGAATCCGCCCCGGCGTATGCCCTGCTGGATTTGGGTGGCTACAATTACGAAATAGGGCGTTACCTTTCCGACAATAGGGCGCATCCTTTCCGGATAATGGTCGGCACCGAAAGTTTCCCTATCGAGACGCTTGAAAACTGGCAGGCGGCAAATCTTTATCCCTTTGTGTTGGGAGATTTTGTCTGGACCGGAATGGATTATATAGGAGAGGTCGGAATCGGTAATTTTAGTTACACCCGTGACGACAGGCCCTATTCGACGCCCACCCGTTCGTGGCCCTGGTATCTGTCCAATTGTGGTGACCTGGATATAAACGGAGATAAGAAACCGCAGTCTTTCTTCCGTGATGTGGTGTGGAGAAGAAGTGATCTGGAACTGCTTGTCCATGCTCCTGTCCCCGCAGGTGAGCGCGAAGTGATCAGCAAATGGGGCTGGCCGGACGAACAGCCTCATTGGAACTGGCGGGGGCATGAAGGGGAAACGCTGAATGTCCGTGCTTACTCGCGCTGTGACTCCGTGCGGCTGTATCTGAATGGGAAGTTGTTGGAGACGAAGGCCGTAACCGGTAAGTTAGTTGCAGCCTTTGATGTCCCCTTCTCTGCGGGCGAACTTCTTGCTGTCGGTATAAAAGAGGGGCGGGAGGTCGTACGTAAATCGTTGCGAACAACCGGCCGGCCGCATCATATCGTGCTGGTTCCGGAGAAGACAACGGTAGCAGCCGATCCGAATGACCTGGCTTTTGTGCAGGTTCGCGTCGTGGATGAGGAGGGACGTGTAGTACCTGATTGTCCGGCTCGTATTCGGTTCTCAGTGGAAGGAGAGGGCACTTTGCTTGCCTCCGGTAATGCTGCGCCGGATGATATGGAGAGTTTCCGCAATCCGGCATGCACTACGTATCAAGGAAAGTGCCAGGTTATTTTGCAACCTGGCACGAAGAGCGGAACGATGCGACTGAAAGTTTCAGTAGAAAGAATGCCCGCTGTGGAGATGGAAATCAACGTTGCTTCGGTCAGATATGAACCGATGTTTGTCAGATGAACAGGTTCACATTCGCTTCCTCCGCCCGTTCGAGGTAGGAAGCTACACCGCCCAGCGTGACGTTGTCCAGCAGTTCCTCTTTCTGTATGCCCATAACGTCCATGCTCATGGTGCAGGCAATCATTTCGATGCCATTGTCTACGGCTTGTTGTATGAGGCTTTCCAAGCTGTCGATCCGCTTCTTTTTCATGATGAGGCGCATCAGCCGGCTTCCGGCGCCGCCCATATTCATTTTCGACAGTTTGAGCTTTCCGCTGTGGGCCGGGAGCATCCAGCCGAACATTTTGCCGAAAAGGTCTTTTGAGACGGCTGGTTTCCGGTGTTTCTTGATGATGTCCAGTCCCCAGAAGGTGAAGAACATTGTCACTTTCCGGCCTGTCGATGCCGCTCCGTTGGCAATGACGAAGGAGGCCAATGCTTTGTCGAGGTCGTCACTAAAGACGATCAGCGTCTTGTTGTCGGCCGCCTTGCCCGGAAGGTTGCAAACCTCCTGCTTCTCCTGTTTGCGGATTGTGGCGGCAACTACTCCGTTTTTATTTTCCAGTGATACCAGTTCGGCACCGGTCATTTTGCACCAGGAGGCTACATCTTTGCCGAAAGCCTGGTCGGTGGCTGTAATCAGGAGCTGTTCGCCTGCGCCGAGTGTCGCATAGTTTTTCTTTAGTTGCATCACGGGCCCCGGGCACATCAGTCCGCAGGCGTCTACTTTCAGGGTGGTGGCTTGAGACGCCGCACAGCCGCAGTTTGCAGCCTGCGATGAGTTTGCCGGGCAATCGTCTATCTCTTTAACAGGGGCGGTCGCTACGCTCCATGTCTTGTAACCTCCGGACAGGTTGCGCACATTTGTAAATCCGTTCTGTGTCAGGATGCGATAGGCCAGATAACCACGCAACCCGACGGCACAGGTCACGACGATCGGTTTCTCTTTCGGCAGTTCGGCAAGATGTTCGCGCAGTTCGTCTACCGGGATATTGATAAAACCGGGGATCGTACCTAATTTGTATTCCTCGCGTGTACGGACATCGAGCCGTATCGTGTCGGCGGATAGTCCGGCTATTTCGCGCCAGTGGATGATCCGGGATTTTCCCTTCAGTATATTCTCGGCAACGAACCCTGCCATATTCACCGGGTCTTTAGCAGACGAGTAGGGGGGAGCATAGGCGTGTTCCAATTCAATAAGGTCGTAGACCGTTCCACCGCGTTGGATCACCTGTGCCAGCATCTCGATCCGTTTGTCCACTCCTGCGAAGCCGACTACTTGCGCCCCTAACAACTTCCCGCTTTCTGGAGCAAACAGTATCTTGACAGACAGCGGAATAGCGCCGGGATAGTAGCCCGCATGCGACGCGCTATGTGTGTAGGAAGACAGATAAGCGATCTTCTCCCGTTTCAGCAACTTGGCATTGGCGCCGGCAGTGGCAACCGTCAGGTCGAACACTTTGGCGATAGATGTGCCCATCGTTCCCGGATACACTTCTTTGTTTCCGTATACGATATTGTCGGCCACGATACGTCCCTGTTTGTTGGCCGGTCCTGCCAGCGGGATGAGGGCCGGCTTGCCGGTCACGAGGTGGCGTACCTCTACGGCATCGCCAAGGGCATAGATGTCCGGGTCGGAAGTCTGCATATATTCATTGACGGCAATGCCTCCCAACGATCCGAGAGACAGGCCGGCCTCTTTTGCCAGTCTGGTTTCCGGGCGTACGCCGATGCTAAGCAATACCATGTCGGTCGCAATTTGTTTGCCGCTGCGCAGGTGTACGGTCACACCGCCATCCTTTTCCTCGAATCGGCTGACGCCATCTTCAAGATGCAGGCCGACTCCTTTGTCTGTCAGTTGCTGGTGTACGATTGCTGCCATCGAGAAGTCTAACGGGGCCATCACCTGGTTTGCCATTTCCACTACATCGACGTGGATTCCTTGTTCATGCAGGTTCTCTGCCATCTCTAAGCCTATGAATCCGCCGCCCACAACAACGGCACGTTTGGGCTTTTCTTCATTGACGTATGCCTTAATCGTGTCTGTGTCAGGCACGTTGCGTAGGGTGAATATCTTTTTGCTTCCGATTCCTTCGATGCCCGGGCGGAGCGGTTCGGCACCCGGCGAGAGAACCAGCTTGTCGTAACTTTCCGTATAGCTCTCGCCGGTGGATAGGTTCTTCACTTCGACCTCTTTTTGGTCCGGACGGATGGCAGTCACCTCCTGTTCGGTGCGGATGTCGATGCGGAAACGGTTTGTAAAGCCTTTTACCGTCTGCACGAATAGTTTCTCACGGCTGTTGATCGTGCCACCTATGTAATAAGGTAGTCCACAGTTTGCATACGATACATATTTACCTCGTTCAAACAGGATGATATTGGCCTTTTCGTCCATCCTGCGCAGGCGTGCTGCTACGGTAGCACCTCCGGCTACACCTCCGATAATCAAGTACTTCATATTGTTATAGTTGTTTATGTTTATTGTACATATTTGCTAATAGAAAGTTTTTGGGTAAAAAAAGGGATCAACCCTTTTCCATACAAGCTTTCAGTTTCCCGAACAGTCCGTCGAAGCGCAGCTCCGCGTTCATCATTTGCCGTATTTTCTCTTTCCCGTTAGGGGTGAGAGAGAAGAACATCTGCCGTTTGTCGTTCTTATTGATATTGCGGCGGATATAGCCTTTGTTCTCAACTGCTGTAATTACTTTCGAGACGCGCGAGTTCGACAGGCCGATGTATTCGCTGATCATCCCGGCCGATTTCGTCTCGCCGTCTTTCAAGCAGCAGAGCAGCATGGCCTCGTTGATTGTAATATCGTGTACTTCGGCAAATGCTTTCTCGAATTGATATAATGTTTTGTATATATCTTTAATAGCACAAATTGATTCCATGTTCTTGTATGTTGTTGACGGATGCAAAGATATATATTATTTTTAATATGAATAGTGTTTAGTGGAAAATATTTATTTCAGATATGAATATTTCTTTTTGGAACTGTCGGAAAACAAAAAAAGAGAATAGAGCATATCTATTCTCTTTTTCCTGTAAGAAGTAAGAATTCGTTTAGTCTCTATTAGAGAAGTATTTCATAAACTGCGACCGTTCGTACATGGCCGGGTTCGGGATGTTGGCATAGTTCAGCTTGCCTTTAAACTGGTCGAGCGATTGGTAATGTGCCTGGTGCATCCATTCCTCTATGCAGGTAAGAACCTGTGAGATGATTTCAGCCCCATGCGTGTAAACTGCGCTACACATCTGTACGGCAGATGCGCCTGCCAGCAGGCATTTGACAACATCTTCCCAGTCGTGTACCCCTGTAGAGGAAGCGATACTGATTCCGGGTATTTTGCCGGAGACAATAGCTGTCCAGCGAAGCGTATCACTCAGGTCGGAATGGTTGCTGAATACGTTACCGGATACGATTTGCATGTTGTTGATGTCGATGTCCGGTTGGTAGAAACGGTTAAACAGGACAATGCCGTCTGCGCCGTTAATCGTCAGCGTATGGGCAAGTGCCGGAATATTTCCGACCATTTTGCTTATTTTAATCATCACCGGAATGGAAATGATTTCCTTGACTTTACGGATGATGCTGACATACAGGTCGCGCATGTTTTCACTGCTGTAGTTCAGATCTGTCTCTAAAAAGAACACGTTCAGCTCGAGGGCGTCGGCTCCTGCCAGCTGGATCTGGCGTGCAAATTCGATCCACGCATCCGATTTGTAGCAGTTGATGCTTGCAATGACGGGGATGGTACATAGCTCTTTCGTTTTCTGGATCAGTTCCAGATAGCTGTTTATCTGATTGGCTTTTACATAACCGTGTATGTAATCGGCTGCTTCGGGATAATCCGAATCCTGCATCAGTACGTCGCTCTGCATTTCAATCTGCTCTTCGAAGAGTGATTTCAATACGATAGCACCGGCACCGGCTTTTTCAAATTCTTTATTCCGTTCAGGGCTGTTTGTTAATCCTGAACTGCCAACGATCAGTGGATTACGGAGCGTAAGGCCCGCATATTGGGTTTTAATGTCAATCATGTCAGATTCAATTATGTTCAACAATTACAAAAGTAAATATTTATTTTGTCGTATATCCATTCATGCTATTTAAAATGGTTAAAAGCTCAATACTCCCTTTCTCCGAAAATGCTTGTGCCGACACGTATCATTGTGCTGCCTTCACGGATGGCAATAGGGTAGTCGTGGCTCATTCCCATGGACAGTTCACGAAAATGGCTGTCCCCTTTAAAAACAGATTCCTTCAGCTCAGTGAAAAGAGCGTGAAGCGCATGGAATTCCTGTTGTATCAGCGTCGTGTCGTCGGTGTTGGTAGCCATTCCCATGAGTCCGGAAATACGGATATGCGGGAGGGTGTCGGGCGCCAGTCCCCGCAATAGTTCGCGGCATTCGTCAGGGCTGAACCCGTGTTTGGCTTCCTCCTGTGCGACGTGTATCTCTAACAGGATGTTGACGATGCGTTCGTGCTTGGCTGCCTGTTTGTTCACCTCCTGCAGCAACTTCAGCGAGTCGATGCTGTGGATGGTGTGGATGAACGGCGCGATGTCTTTCACTTTGTTGCTTTGAAGCGGGCCGATAAAATGCCATTCTATGTCACCGGGCAATACTTTTTGTTTAGCTGTCAGTTCTTGGGCCCGGCTTTCACCAAATACACGTTGTCCGGCATCGTAGGCTTCCTGCAGGGCCTCGACGGGATGAAACTTGGAGACCGCCACCAGCGTGACATCTGCCGGCAGCGATGCTCTCAGTCTTGTTATATTTTCGGTGATACTCATGCCTCTCTTGTTTCCGCCTGTTTTTTCTGTTCGGCTATCAGTTCTTCTCCGGATTTCTTCTCGGCAGGGACGCTGTTGGCGTCGAAGGGGAAGACGTCCATCAGTTGGGTTTCCGCAACGGATGCAATGGTATAGTCGGCCAGCGTGCCCTTCATCCCGTCTTCCAATACGGCAATGGCGTCTTTCAGGTCGGAGGCTTGTGCCAGCATTTGTGCAGCGGTTTTCTTTTCGGCTCCGCTCTTTTCATCGAGCGTGATGAAGTAGACTTTGATTTTATAGAAACGGTCGCCGTTTTCGTTGAAGAACAGTTCCGACAGGCGGGCGCGTTTAATGTCTGTCACTGTAAACTCCCCGGATATGAAGGGACGGATTTCTTCGATGATGCGAGCTTCCGCTTCTGTGAACGACAGGGCGTCAACCAGATAAGGTTCCGTCACTTTCTTTTGCATTCCATTCTCCAGCACTTTTTCGAAGGAGACTTTACATTCAAACCAGTTGTGCATATTTTATATGTTTAATAATGTCCGTACTTATGTTACAAATACAGTACAAATATAGCGGCAATTCGGGAATTAAACAACCTGAGCAGGTTTCTTTGTCAATTATTGGAATCATTGTGAACCTTTCGATGTATGCTTTGGTTATATATATGTAGTGTGTTTTTTCATGGTATTAGATTTTTAGATTAGTAATTAGGTTGTTTTGCCCGGTTCGTGAAGGATAGGGTAAAGGTTCTAAAATATCAGAGCCGGTGTGTTTCGGATTCATCCGATGCCTGCCGGCTCTTTTATTTTTCAGAACTCGTCGTTGGCATAGAGAGCCAGGAGGTTGTTCATCTTGTAATTGAAAATTTCATCGTCGTTAAAGAAACGTTTCAGTTCGATGGCCGCCGTTTCCGGCGAGTCGGAGGCATGCACGATGTTTTCCTGGACACTCATGCTGTAGTCTCCGCGTATCGTTCCCGGCTGGGCATTCCTGCCGTTGGTGGCTCCCGCGAGTTGGCGTACGACGTGGATGGCGTCTACCCCTTCCCAGCAGCATACGATTACGGGGCATACCGACATGGCGTCTTTGATGCGCTGGAAGAACGGTTTTTCTTTCAGGTGCGCATAATGTTCACTGAGGATCTCGTCTGTCAGCCAGGTCATCTTCATACCGGCCAGGCATAAGCCTTTTCTCTCGAAACGGGAGATAATTTCTCCAATCAGTCCTCGCTGAATGGTACATGGCTTCAGGATAACAAGTGTCTTTTCCATTCTGATTTGTGTTTAAAGATTTGTCGTGACTGTCAAAGATAAGACATTTATTTATAATAGGTTAATTTATAGTATAAATTTCTATAAATAATAGGAAAATGAATGTTATGGAAGAAGATGAGTGTTATTTTTTGTTATGTTGTAAACAGGGGTCTTTTGTTGGGTTCCGTTTTGGACGGACATAAGAAATCTTCTGCACACTGTCCTGTTTGTGCGCAGAGAGATTGTATTATTTAGTATGCGGACCCTTTTCCCCGCTGGGAACAACCGTATTGACTGACAATAGATTATCTCAAAAACAGTTCATTAAGGTTACATTGATTAACATTCAGACAAATAAAGTTATCAAGGTCCGATTACTTAATATATCTATATTTCCTCCAATCAGGGAATGTATCCCGGAGAAAGTCCCGTAGTGTTTGACGGTTTACTCCGAATTTTTCAGCGATTTCGTTCATCGAGCATTTTTCGTTGATCATTTTCCTGATGACATTTTCCTTACCGGACAGCTTCACCTGTACCGGTTTTTTCCCTTTGGGACGTCCGAGTTTCGTGCCCTCCACCTTTTTGCGTGCGAGTGCCTCCCTGGTACATTGCGAAATCAGATTACGTTCTATCTCTGCGCTCAGGCTGAATGCAAAAGCAAGGATTTTGCTATTGATGTTATTGCCTAATTCATAGCGCTCTTTGACGGTGAGAACGATGATATCACGCTCCATACATTGATGAAGAAAACTCATAACCTGCATCAAATTACGTCCTAACCTTGATAATTCTGTCGTTACAAGTGTGTCTCCCTTACGAACTTGTTTTAATAATCTGCCAAGTTGGCGATCTGATACACTTGTGGTCCCACTGATTGTTTCGTCTACCCAACGATCGATACGGAAACCTTTCGCTTTTGAATAGTTCTCAATTTCGAAACGTTGATTTTCAGTACTCTGTTTATCTGTACTGACTCTTACATAACCGTATATCATACTATCTGAATATTAAATGAATAACTAAAGATACATTAGAATAAGGAATGAAAGGGTGGGATTAGTATTTGCCAACTTTTTTTATTGTCGTGTGATTATAAGAGAGCATCCCTCGCGCAAAGGTGAATATAATAATTTAAACGAAAGACGCCCATAATACAAAAATTAAATTAAATTTTACGTAGAAAAGAGGGAAAGGAGTACATTTGCCGGAAAGAATTATAGTATATGAAAAAGTTATTGTCGCTGCCTCCTAATCTGGTAGGTAGTTTCCATGAGATAACAAAAGCAGATCCTTCCGACTGGTTTTGTACATCCGATCCTGTCGGCGCACGGTTAGGATCGGGCGGAGGTACGACCTGGCTGCTGCAAGCCTGCTTTGCAGGGGAAGATGCCGGTGCCACTGCCCCCGTGCAGGAATGGCTGGCAAAGGAAAAACGTATATTGTTGCATGCCGGAGGGCAGAGCCGCCGTCTGCCGGGATATGCGCCGTCGGGCAAGATACTGACGCCTGTCCCCGTATTTCGTTGGGCAAGAGGACAGAAGCTGTCGCAAACGCTCCTTTCCCTCCAACTCCCGCTGTATGAGGAGATCATGCGGAAGGCTCCGGAGTCGCTGCATACGCTGATTGCCAGTGGTGACGTCTATCTGCGCAACAGCGAGCCGTTGCAGGAGATACCCGAAGCGGATGTCGTTTGTTATGGCCTGTGGGTCGATCCGGTGCTGGCCACCCGTCACGGCGTATTCGTGTCGGATCGCAAGGCCCCCGACCAGCTCGATTTTATGCTTCAGAAGCCCTCTCTCGACGAACTGGGGCGTCTGGCCGGCACACACCTCTTCCTGATGGACATCGGTGTGTGGCTGCTCAGCGACCGGGCGGTGGAACTGCTGATGAAACGTTCTTACACTCCGGGCGGGAAGCAGATGAAGGAATACGACCTGTACTCCGAGTTCGGGCTTGCCCTCGGCGCGCATCCGTGTATAGAGGACGAGGAGCTGAATGCGCTTTCCGTCGCCATCCTGCCGCTACCGGGCGGAGAATTTTACCATTATGGCACGAGCCGCGAACTGATCTCGTCTACGCTGGCAGTACAGAATCTCGTGCGCGATCAGCGAGCCATCATGCAGCGTAAGGTGAAACCCCATCCCGCTATGTTCGTCCAGAATGCCGAAGTACGCCGGACACTTACGGCTGATAACTCCGAGCTATGGATCGAGAACAGCTTCATCGGCAAAGACTGGACGCTTTCCGACCGGCATGTCATCACCGGTGTTCCGGAAAACGACTGGGCGCTCCGGGTTCCCTCCGGCGTTTGCATCGACGTGGTTCCTGTGGAAGATGAAGGCTGGGCGGCGCGTCCGTACGGTTTCAACGATCCTTTCAAGGGAGATACGGCCAGTGGGGAGACACTCTTTATGGGACGTTCTGCCAGAGAATGGGCCTTGGAGCGAAAAGTCAGCTTACCGGTGTGTGGCGATATACAGAATGCGCCGCTGTTTCCCGTCTGCCATAACGTGGACGACCTGGGCACGGTGATGCGCTGGATGGTGTCGGAACCGGAGTTGGAAGGAGGGCGAAAGATTTGGGAAACGGCCGTCAGAATGTCGGCCAACCAGTTGTCGGACGGGGCTAACCTCCTTCGTCTTTTTGCCCAGCGCGAAGCATTCAGGCAAAAGAACTGGCCCATGCTTGCGGCCAATCACGATAAAAGCATTTTCTATCAGCTGGATTTGGCCGATGCTGCTTCCGAGTTTGTTGCCGGAGGCCTTGCGTTGCCCGAAGCATTGCCAGAAGATGCCCCGTTGATGAAACGCATACACGACCACATGTTCCGTGCCCGTGTCATGCAGCTTTCGGGTGACAAGCGTAGCGAAGAGCAGCAGCAGATGGCCTTTTCATTGCTGCGCGAGGGACTGACCGGCACGATAGCCGACGAGAAGCAGTCGCCACGCCTTAACGTCTACCGCGACCAGATTGTCTGGGGACGTAGCCCTGTGCGCATCGACCTTGCGGGAGGGTGGACGGATACGCCGCCTTACTGCATGTATGCCGGCGGAAACGTGGTCAACGTCGCGATCGAGCTGAACGGGCAGCCTCCCTTGCAGGTTTACGTGAAGCCGGCCAGCGAACCCCATATCATCCTCCGTTCCATTGATATGGGCGCGAGGGAGTGCATTTCCACCTGGGACGAACTGCGTGAATTCAAGAAAGTAGGTTCGCCCTTCTCCATCCCGAAGGCTGCGTTGGCGCTGGCCGGCTTTATTCCCGAATTTTCCGCCGGACGTTTCCATTCCCTGGAAGATCAGTTGAAGGCATTCGGTTGCGGTCTGGAAGTGACATTGCTTGCCGCTATCCCCGCAGGTTCCGGGTTGGGCACAAGCTCGATCCTGGCGGCTACGGTGCTGGGCGCGCTGTCGGACTTTTGTGGTTTGGCATGGGACAAGAACGAGATCGGCAACCGTACGCTGATCCTTGAGCAGTTACTCACGACCGGTGGTGGCTGGCAAGACCAGTACGGTGGCGTCTTGCACGGCTTGAAGCTGTTGCAGACAGGCGAAGGTTTCCGCCAGAATCCCTCGGTGCGCTGGCTGCCTGAGTATCTCTTTACCGAACCGGAATACCGGGCTTGCCACCTGCTGTATTACACGGGAATCACGCGGACGGCGAAGGATATCCTGGCCGAGATTGTGCGCGGGATGTTTCTCAACAGCGGCACACATCTCGGACTGCTGTCCGGAATGAAAGCGCATGCCCTCGATATGTACGAAGCGATCCTGCGGGGTGACTTTGCAGCATACGGAAAGCTGGTAGGCAAGTCATGGGAACAGAATAAGGCGCTCGATGCCGGAACCAATCCTCCGGCGGTGGAACACCTGATATCGCGTATACAGGATTATACGTTAGGCTGCAAACTCCCCGGCGCAGGTGGCGGAGGTTACCTCTATATCGTAGCCAAAGACCCCGAAGCCGCCTTGCAGATACGCCGCGTGCTGACTGCCGGACCGCAGAACGGAAATGCCCGCTTCGTCGAAATGAGTCTTTCGGATAAAGGGTTGCAGGTGAGCCGGTCGTAGGACGGAAACAGAAGGGGGGACTTCATGGCCTCCCTTTCCTGTTTATTTCAAATATGCCAAAAGGTGAGCCTTTGCAAACCGGGAAATAGACAATAACCCCCTTCTTGGGTGTTTTTCTATTTCGTCTGAAATGTTGATCTGTTTTGGATTGATTCTTTTGGCGCTTTTCCCTTTTTACGGTTGACATCGGATGGGACGAGGTGCCGGGGGCGTCTCCAAAAGCGGACAATTTGATTGCTTATAACCGGATGCAGCGACAAAGTGATAAACCTTAACTTCCGGAGAATCGAATATTTCCAGACAAGGACGGGCCGTGCCCCAAATATCCAAAGAAAGTTTTAGGGCCTTGTTGCCATGACGACCGTCATAATCGCGATGATGACCGTCTTCATTTAAATGGCGACCGTCTTCGTATGGGTACG
>OGZX01001241.1_pt1 | contig 26794 bp, 28 predicted proteins | sample 1576881 | NCBI WGS metagenome assembly OGZX01 (sample SAMEA3541542, study PRJEB24748) | human gut metagenome | biome: human gut; feature: human-associated habitat; material: faeces | place: China | collected 2012
GGCGGTTACAGCGCCGATATCTCTCATGACGGAGAGTCGGGACTGGACAACGCCCTGACCGGCATTTACGACGTGGTGCTGCTGGACGCGCAAGCGCATTGCAAACCCAAATCGACAGTCTGACGAAAGAAAAGGCACGTTTGGAAAAAGCCATTGCCGACGGCGCGACGGATGCGGAAACCGCAAAGGCATTGAAGCAAGCAAAGGCAGATTTGCAAAGCGTTACGACCCAATACAACGACCTCAAAACGAAATACGACCAAGCCGAACAAACCCACACAAACGAGGTGTTCGGCATTCGTGTTGAAACGGCATTGCAGACAGCAACCGCCGGATTGAAGTTTAAGGCAGGGTTGCCGGAAAGCGCAACAAAGGTTTTGTTAGACCAAGCGATTGCAAAGATTAAGGGCATGAACCCCGAATTTATCGACGACGGAAAGGGCGGCAAAATGTTAGCGTTTAAGGACGAAAACGGCGCAATCATGCGCAACCCGAACAATCAGTTGAACCCGTACACCCCCGGCGACCTTTTGACCCGTGAATTGGAAACAATGGGTATTTTGGATAAGGGACGCCAAGCGGCGGGCGGCGGTACAGGCGCACCAAGTGGAGGCAGTGCGGGCGGTAATATTACCGTTGACATATCCGGCGCAAAAACGAGGGTTGAGGCATACGACGCAATTACGGCGACATTGGAACAACAAGGGTTAAAAGTCGGAACGGCTGAATTTGACGCCGGAATGCAACAAGCATGGAAAGACAACAATATTGCCGCATTGCCGGAAAAGTAAAAGACAACACGGGTAAAGGGTAAACCCGCATTTATAAACAATTTAATTTTTTAAACAATGAGTTTAATTGCAACAAGAGTACAGAATTGGCGGATAGAGAACCCGGAGTTAGACCGTAATATGTTCCGCCCGTGTGAGTACGGCGCATTGGATTTCTTTATTGAGCAAACCAACGCCCCCAACTCAATTATTAGCCCTAATTTGAGAGATAGGGCATTAGCAAGTATCGGTAACACGGTACAAGTTCCCGTTATCAATTACGACGAAAACGTAGAAGTTAGCAACGTGCGTTCGTGCGTTATTGCCGACAATGAAAATACGTCCGCATTGGTAACGCTTGTTTGGACTACCTATGCAATCGGGTTTACAATGGTTCCGGCGGCGTATTCAAACAATGAAATTTCGTACCAACACGATTTCATGCGCAAAATGGAGAAAACAACCCGTGCGTTGGCGGATGCTTTGGATAAAGGAGCCGTTGCCGCATTGGAAGCGAACAAAACGCAAGTTTTCAAAACCTTGCTTAACTACACGCAGACCGGAAACGTGGTACAAGTTCCAACCCAAATGGCAACCGAGATTTTGGGCGACATTAACCCAATCATGCGGGCGAATTGTTATCCGGAATATATCCATCTTATCGCAAATGCGGGGGTTGATAGCCTAATTCGCAAGTTGGCGCAACATGGCGTTTACAACGACGTTAATAAGCGTATGGAGTACGACAACAAAGTATTGCACTACACTAATAACGTAACAGACGAAGCGGGTAAAATGGGAACAATGTTTGCCGTTGCCGATGGAAACGTTGGTATCTTAACCCGTGTTGACCGTGAGGCATACCGCCGCACCCGTGCGAATTTCCACGAATGGGACATTGTACGATTGCCGTACATTGATTTGCCCGTTGGTTCGCATTATTATACCGCCGTGGGCGACCAATCGGCGATTATGGGCGACGCAACCGCCGATTTGACGTGTGCGGTTAAGGAGTATTTCGGATTTAGCGTTGATGTTGCCTACATGGTAGCATATAACAGCAAACCGGACACCGTGGCAAATCCGATTATCAAAGCCGAGATTGCAGCACGCAACCCGAACGAACCGTTAGGAATGCCCGTATATGTAACCAACGCCGGGGAATTTCCCGCCGGGGGTAAAGGCGCATAAGCCGGAATTGGGTGATCAAATATCTGTTCCTCATTTTCGGATATTCCATTCCGGCACTGATCTATATATATGAAATTTTAAGTCTTGCAGTGCCTTTCATTGCTTACTACCTGACTAAGCGCTACCGGCAGGATATAGGCGGGAACATCAGTTTTTTCCATGCCTGGCGGTTCGGGATCATGCTGTATTTCTTTGCCGCACTGATCGTCTCGATCGAACATTTCATCTTTTTCCAGTTTATCGCTCCGCCCGATTTCATCAGCAACACAATAAACATGGCGATGAACACGTTAAAGAACGCGGATGTCAACAGTGAAGTGATCGACGCGATCAGCCGAACGAACTTCACTCCCACTCACATGGCTATTCAACAGATTTTCAATAATATATTTTACGGAATTATTCTATCTGTACCGGTAGCTGCACTGGTCTGCCGCAAACAGACAGCAGACACGGTGTCTGAAGAAAAATAAGAAGCAAATAGAAAACAAATAATGGACATATCAGTAGTTATACCACTGTACAATGAAGCCGAGTCTCTTCCAGAATTGTTTGCGTGGATAGAGCGGGTGATGAAAGAACATAATTTCAGTTACGAAGTAATCTTTATTAATGACGGGAGCACGGACAACTCCTGGGAAGTGATCGAATCGTTAAAGAGCAAAGCTCCCGAGGTGGTACGGGCTGTAAAATTCCGTCGCAACTACGGGAAATCGCCCGGCCTGAACTGCGGTTTCCGCATGGCTACGGGAGATGTTATCATCACAATGGATGCCGACCTGCAGGATAGCCCCGACGAGATACCGGAACTGTACAGGATGATCACCGAAGACGGCTACGACCTGGTTTCCGGTTGGAAAAAGAAACGGTACGACCCGTTGACAAAGACGATCCCGACCAAACTGTTCAATGCGACGGCACGCAAATTCTCAGGCATCAGGAACCTGCACGACTTCAATTGCGGGCTGAAGGCCTATAAGAACATCGTAATCAAAAATATCGAGGTGTATAACGACATGCACCGCTATATCCCCTATTTGGCTAAGATTGCCGGATTCAATAAGATCGGAGAGAAAGTAGTGCAACACCAGGCACGGAAATACGGGACGACCAAGTTCGGGCTGGACCGTTTCGTCAATGGTTACCTGGACCTGATCACACTGTGGTTCACGTCTAAATTCGGAAAGAAGCCGATGCACTTCTTCGGGCTTTGGGGAAGCGTGATGTTCTTTATCGGCTTTGTTGCGCTGGTGATCGTGCTGAGTGCGAAACTGATCTCGATCTGCTCAGGCGAATTGAGGCCGTTGGTAACCAACTCGCCCTATTTCTACATCTCCCTGACTGCCATGATAGTCGGAACCCAGCTGTTCCTGGCCGGATTCATCGGAGAGCTGATCTCAAGGGATTCCCCGAACAGGAACAAATACAAAATAGAAACGGAGATATGATTGTCTTATGTCATTTATCGAGATAGTGTTACTGGCTGTGGGATTGTCGATGGACAGTCTCGCAGTTTCGGTTACAGGCGGAGCTCTTATACAAAACTATAGGCATCGGCACATGCTGAAAATAGGCTGTGTGATGGGAGTTTTCCAGGCCGGCATGACCCTCGCAGGGTATCTGGCAGGTATGAGCTTCAAGAAATATATCACAGCATTCGACCACTGGATCGCATTCATCCTGCTGCTCTACATAGGAAGCAAGATGATATACGAAAGCACCCAGGACAGGGAAGAAGACAGCAAGACGAATCCGCTACGCTTCAAAACACTATGCGGGCTGGGCGTTGCAACAAGCATCGACGCACTGGCCATCGGCATATCGCTGGCCTGTCTGGAATCGGCCATCGCATTGGAAGCATTGACAATCGGTGTGGTGACATTCCTGATTTCAGCATTCGGCGTTTACTTCGGACATCATTTCGGCCGTAAGATCGACCTGAAGCTGGATCTGATCGGCGGGCTGATACTGATCGCTATCGGCACCAAGATACTGATCGAGCATATCTATTTCAACGGATAAAACCATCGACAAGGTTATTGATCCGGACCAGCTATCGGACATTGTAAAAATATATACCATGAAAAGCCAACAATTACGTAAATTAGCTCCCGAACTGGATTCGCTCCGGTTGGGAAGCGGATGGAGCATCGAAGATCTCGGTAAGTCACAAATCATCGTGGAAAGCAGCTACGGACACAGCCATCCGGGCAGCGCCCACCTCGACCAACTGGTCGCCGAAGCCGGCAAAGGCGTGAACGACGGGGGAGGCCGGGCCGCCAACTACTACGTAACCGACATCTGCGACGGGGAGGCACAGGGACACGACGGCATGAACTTCTCGCTCGTCTCACGCGACATCATGGCCGCCATGATGGAAATACATGTAAAAGCAACCCCTTTCGACGCCGGTGTCTACATCGCCAGTTGCGATAAATCCGTTCCGGCCCACCTGATGGCCATCGCACGGTTGGATATGCCCGCCGTCTTCATACCGGGAGGCATCATGAAAGCCGGTCCGAACCTGCTTACCCTCGAACAGATCGGGACCTACAGCGCGCAGTATGAACGGAAGGAAATCAGCGAAGAGCAATTCATGGTCTACAAACGGGATGCCTGCCCCGAATGTGGTGCCTGTTCCTTTATGGGGACGGCTTCCACGATGCAGGTCATGGCCGAGGCGTTAGGGATCGCCCTGCCGGGGTCGGCCCTGATCCCGACACAAATCCACTATCTGAAAGAGATGGCCCGCCAGGCAGGTTACCGGGCGACCGAGCTTGCCGGAGAGGAGCTGAAACCATCGGACATCATGACCCGTAAGGCATTCGAAAACGCCATCATGGTGCATGCCGCCATAGCCGGTTCGAGCAACAGCCTCCTTCACCTGCCGGCAATCGCCCACGAATTAGGCATCCAGCTACCACCGGAACTGTTCGACGAGATCCACCGCAAGATACCGTTCCTGCTCAACATCCGCCCCAGCGGTTTCTGGCCGGGCGAATATTTCTGGTATGCCGGTGGCGTCCCCGCCATCATGGAGGAGATCAAGGCATTCCTGCACCTGGACGTATTGACGGTAACCGGCAAGACACTGGGAGAGAACCTGGACACCTTGAAGCAGAGCGGCTTCTACGAAGGATGCCACAAATATCTGCAAGCCCTCGGCGTGAAGACCTCCGACATCATTAAACCCCTCGATAACCCGATCAGGGCACAGGGCGCCATCGCCATCCTGACGGGAAACCTCGCACCGGAAGGAGCTGTCGTCAAGCATGCCGCCATCTCTCCCAAGCTGATGCAGGCGACCTTGAAAGCACGCGTATTCGATTGCGAAGAAGAGGCCCTCCAAGCCGTACTGACCAAAGACATCAAGCCGGGTGAAGCCGTGTTCATCCGCTACGAAGGCCCCAAGGGCAGCGGCATGCCCGAGATGTTCTACACAACAGAGGCCATCGCCTCCGACCCCGAACTGATCGAGACGATTGCCCTGATCACAGACGGACGCTTCTCAGGCGCCACGCGCGGCCCTGCCATCGGCCATGTTTCCCCCGAAGCCTCCGAAGGCGGCCCGATAGCCCTGGTGGAAGACGGCGACCTGATCAGCATCGACATCCCCGCCCGCAGGCTCGACATTACCGGAACCGGCGGCGTTCCCAAAAGCCCGGAAGAGATGGAAGCGATCCTCTCCGAACGGCGTGCACGATGGGTGCAGCCCGCTCTGCGTTTCAACACTGGTATTCTGAGTATTTTCACCCGCAACAGCGTTTCGCCGATGAAGGGTGCTTATATGGAGGATACCCGTCATGGCTGATCCGGCAACCCTCCTGTTAGTCACCGTACTGGCAATCGGATTGTTGCTGGTACTGGTTTTGTGGATCAAACTGCATCCTTTCCTGTCGCTCCTGATCACGGCTATGTTCTTAGGTATCGCCTCCGGCATGCCGTTAGGGAAGGTGACCGACTCCATCCAGAGCGGCCTGGGCGGGACATTAGGATTTGTGGCAACGGTTGTCGGGATCGGCAGCATCTTCGGCCAGATACTCGAAGCATCCGGCGGAACGGAGGCGATTGCCAAGACACTGATCCGGCGTTTCGGGAAAGAGAAGGCGCATTGGAGCCTGTCGTTCGCCGGGTTCCTGATTGCGATTCCCGTGTTCTTCGACGTGGGCTTTATCATCCTCGTGCCGGTGGTCTATGCGCTGGCTAAGGATACCAAGAAATCGACTTTATACTATGCCATCCCGCTGCTGGCGGGGTTGGCAGTGACGCATACGTTCATCCCTCCTACTCCGGGTCCGGTGGCTGTGGCCGACATGTTAGGGGCCGACTTAGGATGGGTGATCCTGGTCGGGGCGATTATCGGGCTGCCTGTTGCAATCATTGCAGGGCCTCTGTTCGGCAAATACATCGGAAACAAGATATATGTCGCTCCACCGCCCCACGTGATGGAAGAATTGGCAAAAGGGGACCGTACGGATGATGCCCATTCCCTCCCCTCTTTCGGCATGGTGTCTGCCATCATCGGCATTCCGCTAATCCTGATGGTGGTTAAGTCTATGGTCGAACTGTTTATCAAACTGGGATACATGGGGAAAGGAATGTTCTACGAAGTAGCGTCTTTCCTGGGACATCCGTTCACGGCGCTGATCCTTGCGACATTGATTGCCGCCTGGCTGTTAGGCACACGGCGGGGCTATACCCGCAAAGAGCTGCTCGACATCAGCACGAAGGCATTGGCTCCGGCGGGCATGATTATCCTGATTATCGGTTCGGGAGGTGCATTCAAACAAATGCTGATCGACAGCGGTGTCGGCGATGTGCTGGCGCAACTGATCTCGAAGACGCAGTTCCCGCCGATCATACTTGCCTTTATCATTGCAGCGGCGGTACGCATCATCTTAGGTTCAGCCACCGTCTCGATGATTACGGCTGCAGGGATCGTCGGCCCGATACTCAGTGCCTATACCCTTTCGGATATGCATTGCGCCCTGATCGTCATCTCGATCGCCTCCGGCGCTACGATCCTCTCGCACGTCAACGACAGCGGCTTCTGGCTGGTCGGCAAATACCTCGGACTAACGGAGGTCCAGACGCTAAAATCGTGGACGGTCATGGAAACCATCATCGCGTTAGGGGGATTCGGGCTGGCGTTGTTGCTGAGCTTGTTTGTATAAAAATAATACATTGACAAAAAAGAGATGAAAGACATACAGGCCTTATCAATTAGGGCTTTCAAGTGCTGGACAGCATCAGCTCATGTGCTATTAAAAACATGTAACTATCTGATAATAAGGATTGCTATTAAAAACATTTCCGGATTTTTCACATTCCGGTGAAGTTTTCGGATTTCGGGCGGTACATGTTTTTTTGTATCTTTGTGCACTAAACGAAACAAGAATGTACAGGATAGTTCATTTATTGACACTTTTAGGAGTTATCTCCTTCATTTCATGCAATAGTAAAAAGCAATATTATGAAGAGAGCGGCACTGTGTTTCATACCTTATACAACATCAAGTATGAGGCGCCACAGCTCTTGACAGACAAGATCGATGCAGAGCTACAGCAATTTAATCTGTCTCTGAATCCGTTCAATCCCAATTCGATCATCGCAAAGGTCAACAACAACGAGCCAGTAGAGGTGGACGAATGGTTTACGGAAGTGTTCAACAAGTCGATGGAGGTCTCACGCAACTCGGACGGTGTTTTCGACATTACCTGCGCCCCTCTGGTCAACGTCTGGGGATTCGGGTTCAGCAAAAAAGACAGCGTGACACCGGAGATGATCGACAGTCTCAAAACGTTTGTGGGTTACCAAAAGGTACATCTGGACGGCCGGCGGGTGGTGAAAGACGATCCGAGGCTGTTGCTCAACTGCTCGGCCATCGCCAAGGGATACTCGTGCGACGTGATCGCCCGCCTACTCGAACGCGAGGGGGTGGAGAATTACATGGTCGACATCGGCGGCGAGGTGATGATGAAGGGTGTCAACCAGAATGGCGCATGCTGGCGTGTCGGCATCAACCTGCCGGAAGACGACACGACAGGCATCAAGAACAAGTATGACGAAGTCATCCAGTTATGCCGGAAAGGGGCAATCGCCACCTCAGGCAATTACCGTAACTTTTACATCAAGGACGGCAAGAAATATGCCCACACAATCGATCCGCGAACCGGTTATCCCTCGGAGCAAAGCGTGTTGAGCGCAACAATCGTTGCTGCCGACTGCATGACGGCAGACGCCTATGCTACTGCTTTTATGGCGATGGGATTGGAAAAGGCACGGCAGATGGCCGATTCTTTACCGGATATCGAATACTACGTAATATATGCTGATGATAATGGAAAGCACCAGGTTGAATATTCAAAAGGGATGCTCCAGTATCTGCCTAAACGGAAAGCGACGCTTAGCTCGGATAAACCCTGATTCATTAGATATGAGAGAACACTTCCCGAACCAGTTCGAATGTAGAACGGCAAAGGCAGGTGAGGTTTTATGCAATACCGAAGACACCGGCAATGTGTTACTGTTTGTTTCGTCCGGCAAGGTGGCTGTCCTTAACAGGGAACAGGCCCCGGTCATAGAAGTAGACGAAGGATATTTTGCATTATTACCTGCCGAGAAATGCTTTATTGCCAAAGCTGTTACCCCGGCGCAGACCGTGCTTATGCAGGCCGGTCCACTCTCTGAAATGATAACGGACGACCCGGAATGGGATCCGGATCGTCCTGTGATACTCCCTATATTCCCATCTCTTGCCAAAACCCTATACCTGATGGAATATTATCAAAAGGAAAACCGAGTTCGGTTGAATTGAATGATTTATCATCATTTAATTTATTACGCAACTGACCTTGTCCGTTACATTATTCTGGTGCAGGGTGACGAGCACCTTGTTGTTGTCGCTGTATTGCCAGTCGGTTACGGGGACGTTGTTTACCTGTACTTTGGTGGGGCACTGCGGGGCGTCGATCTCCAGTTCGTATGTCCGCGACCGGTACATGCCGTCGTAAGAGCCTTCTACCGGGAAGATGGTAAACTCGGTCTTTTGTCCGTTTTGCCTGCACTCGAAGCGGGTCGCAGCGATCGCACCTGTTTCGTAGTTGTAGGTGAGGCCGTCGTCTTCATACATTATATAAGATGTGGTTCCTTTGGGGAAGACTTTCACCATTAATGTGTCCAGGGGCTTCTCGCCGATATACTGCATTTCTTTTTGGAACGGGATAATGGCTCCTTCGCGGACAAACAGCAGGCCGGCGCGGTTATCGGGGACCGTATGCTGCACTTCTCGCCCACCAGCCAGTTTCTCGCCTGTCCAGTAGTCGATCCAGTTGCCTTTCGGCAGGTAGATCGAGTCGCTGAATATGCTGACGAGGAAGTTCTCGCCGAACATATACTGATAGACCATATCATCCGTCTTGCGGTCGTCGGGGAACATCAACGGCATGGAACGGACGATCGGCATACCGGTCTGCGCTCCTTCCAGGGCTGCCGAATAGATATACGGCATGAGGGAGTAACGCAACTTCACATAGTCACGGTAGATATTCTTTTCCTTTTCCGGGAAATAGAAGGGCTGGTGCAACGAGTACCAGCTGTTGATCTGCACCCAGGGCAGGAAGAGGCCGAAATGCAGGCTCTGCAATTCTTCGTCCTTATTCACATTCATCACATCGCAGGATGTGTTCATGAAACCGCTCATCCCGAGATTCAACTGGTCGAAGAGGGCGGTGCGCCCGCCTCCGTTATCACCGCTGGTCGAGGCGCTCCAATGCTGGGTTCCGGCCCATCCGGCGGTGTAATGGTGCCAGGAACGGCGTCCGGTATGCTTGCGGGTCATCTTGTACATTTGTTTCGGGAGAAGGACTTGGTTCAGGTTATGCATTTCCTTATCCGTACGTCCGTTATAGTATTGGAAGTTCGGGTGTTCGTCGATCGTGCGGGCGGGGTCCAGCTTGAAACCGTCTACGCCGTTGTCCATAAAGTGGGTCAGGTGGTCCATCCAGTGTTCCAGCCCGGAAGTATCTTTTCCGGCAGCGGCGGCCAACGCGTCCTCTTCGGCGATGCTCAGGTCATATTCTTCGCACAGCCAAAGCCCCAGGTGATAGCCCATCCCATGCAGGCGGCCGATGAGGAGGCGGTGGTTCTCTTTCTTCGGATAGCGGGTCGAATCCCAATAGGCTTCTGCCGAGAACAGCTTATAGTTCCATTTCTTCTTGGTCGAAAAGTCGTAGCGTTTCTCCATCCACTGGGGTTCGAGCCAGAAGAGGTCGCAGGGTACGCCCATGTCGCGGAAACGGACGGCATCGTTCAGGATATCGAACTGGTTTTCGAGCATGTTCGGTCCGAAACATAAGCCGTACGCCCATTTCGGCAACAGGTAGGGCTTGCCGGTAATCGTGGTGTAATCGTTGATCACGTCGGGCATCGAATTGCCGAACATCAGGTAAAAGTCGGCCTCGTCGGTCGTGTTATAGATAGAGAAGACGTCCGGCTGGTAGCTGCCGATATCGAAGAAGTTCTTACGTGTCGTATTGTTGAAGACGCCCCAGTTTTCGGAGCTGATCATAAAGGGCATCGGGATCTCGGTGTGCTGGTAGGTGGTCCACATACGAAGCAGTTCGCCGCGATGCTGAATATGGTCGCGACTCGTGCTGCCGCCGCCATAGAAACGTTCACCGTCTTTGAGGGAGATGGAAAGGATGCTGGTGTTTTTATAGTCACCGGTTTCCGCCATGTCTTTAGATGATCCTTTGCTGCTATCGTCGCCGATGATCGTACCGTTGTTCGGCACTTTCATATCCTTATATTTGGCGTTGATCACTTTGCCCAGGTTCGTACAGAGCGGATCGGCAGAAGTCAGAAAGACAGCTTTCTCGATAATCACCCGGCCCTTGCGGTCGGAGACGGTGATGGCTCCGGTCTTTTTGTCGACTTTCAGCCGGTAAGCGCCGGTCGATACTTCAAACTGCTGTTTGTTGTCTTTCGGGGAAACTGCAACCGGCTCCCAATCCGTTTTAATGATGCCGTAGCGTTGCATCAATGACTCGGAAAAGGTTGGACGGGGCGTAATCCGTATCCGGAATATTCCATCCGTACATACCTCCACATTCATGTTCAGCCCGTTCTGCAACCGGACGTCAAAGGTCTGTTTCTCATTTGCTGCAAAAACGGATTGCAGGAGAAACAGGCTTACAAGCAAATAGTAGATCTTTTTCATGATACTCAAAAGTTAATACCACAAAAGTACAGACTTCCTCTTTGCCTTACCTTCAATAAATCATCTTAAAACATAGAATTTTGTCAATTCTTTACAGCTTCTTCAGTTCCTGATAGAGAAGCCGGACCGGCAAGCCCATGACGTTATAGAAGCTGCCGTTGATGGCTTCGACCGCCACATATCCGATCCATTCCTGTATGCCGTAGCTGCCGGCTTTATCGAAGGGATGGTACTTATCGACGTAGTAGGTGATCTCCTCGTCGTCCAACTCGGCAAAACAAACGGCCGACGCGGCAGAAAAAGAGACTGTTTTATCCTTTGTCATGATGCAAACGCCTGTTATAACCTCATGGACACGTCCAGATAGTTTCCGCAGCATGGCAATGGCGTCTTCACGGTCTTTCGGCTTGCCCATTATCTCATCAAAGGTCCACACGATCGTATCGGCTGTAATCAACAGCTCGTCGTCCGGCATTGTCGGGAGATAGGCTTCCGCCTTTTTCCGGGCCAGATAGACAGGGATGTCTTCCGCCTTCAATGTCTCCGGGTATGATTCGTCTATACCTGGAATCACCTGGACTTCAAAATCAATATCCAATCCCGCCAACAATTCACGCCGGCGGGGAGAATTGGATCCCAGGACGACCTTATATTTCTTTAAATTAGGTAATACCATATCTCATAATTCATAATTCACAATTCATAAATCCTCTCTTACCAGCCGAAAGCCTCGTCTCCCATCCAGTGGCCCTGGGCCTTCATCGTCTGTTCGATTACATCACGGGCAACACCTTCCCCCCCATTTTTATGGGAAATGTATTTGGCGATGCGCTTGATCTCCGGCGCAGCATCGGCTGGCGCAACAGGCAAACCGACCAACTGCATCACTTCGTAATCAGGGATATCATCGCCGGCGTACATCACTTCTTCGGGCTGCAATCCGGTCTTTGCCAGAAAATCCCGGTAATCGTGGACCTTAACGGCGCTCTTCATATATATATGGGTAATACCCAGGCGGGAAAAGCGGATCTTCACCGCTTCCGTGTAGCCGCCGGTAATAATCGCAACCTGATACCCCTTCTTGACGGCAAGCTGCAAGGCATAGCCATCCTTTATATTGACTGTACGCATGGGGTCGCCGTTCGGATGCAACGAAACCACGTCGCACGACAGCACACCATCCACATCAAAGACAAATGCTTTTATCTTACTTAAATCATAATTGATACTACTCATATTTGTGCCTCCTTATGTATGCTTTGGCTGATCTGCCGGTAGATCGACCTCATATCGGGATCGGCCAGCATGGCCAGGTGTTTATTGATTACATTTTCGTCATAGCGGATAGCCGGACCGGTCTGCGCCTTGGCGGGCGTCATCGTATGTACTTTGGCTGCCGTCTCATCGATAAGCGGCAGGAGGACATCGGCCGGGATCTCCTGCTCCTGCAGTATCTTAACAGCCAGCGCATAAATATGGTTGGTGAAGTTACAGGCAAAGACGGCGGCCAGATGAAGGCTCTTGCGTTTATCGGACGGCAGGAAACGGATGTTTCCGGAAAGCTGTCCGGCTATCTGTTGCAGTTTGCCGGCATTCTCCGGCGTATTGGCTTCCAAGAAAAAGGGAATCACGCTGAAGTCTACGGGGCGCGTTTTACTAAAGGTTTGCAAGGGATAGATGACGCCATAGTCGGCAGTATATCCGTTGAAGACATCCATCGGCATGCTGCCTGCCGTATGTACCCATAATCCGCGGTTGGGCCTGATCCGGGCGATCACATCTGCCAGTACCGTGTCTTTCAGGGAAAAGACATACAGGTCGGCATCCGTATCGACCTCTTCGGGAATAGTTGTCCAGGGGCAGCCCAACTGAGCAGCCAACCGTTCGGCGTTCTCCGGCGTATGGCTATAAACCTGTCCGATCTCCATTCCTTTTCGGTGCATTTCGAGCGAGAGGCGGGTCGCCAGGTTGCCGGAGCCTAAAAAAATAATCTTCATGCTTCTTCCGGTCCGTTTTCGCCCGGCATGGGATATGAGCCTAAATGTATCTTTTCCCATTGCAGGTGGGATTCGTCAAACGGTTTCCGTTCCTGGTCCTTATATCCGAAACCGATAATCGAAAGGACTTCCAACTGATAGGGGATATTCAGCAGGCCGCGCACATACTGGGCGGCATCCGCATCGTCTTCCGTCTGGCGGTTCCGGATCTGGCACCAGCAGCTACCCAACCCGAGATCTTCGGCCTGCAACTGCATGTAAATCGAGGCGACAGAGGCGTCTTCCACCCAAACGTCGCTTTCCATCACATTCGCCAATACCACGACTGCCAGCGCACAATCTTTCAGGAAGGCTGCTCCCACCGGTTTGCATTCCGACAGTTTTGCCAACATCTCTTTGTCTTCCACGACAACAAACTGCCAGGGGTTCTTCCGCTTGGAGGCGGGCGCCATCAAGGCGGCTTTCAATATCGTTTCCACCTGTTCCGGACTCAACAACTGGTCCGTAAACTTACGGGTACTTCTTCTGTTTTTTATTAATGATGAGAAACTTTCCATTTTATCTTTTACTTATATATATTGTGAAACAGATAACAAAGGTAATTATTTAGCTGAAAAAGAACAAAAGAATGAACAAACAACTATTACCTTTGCGGCATCAAATCGTTAAATGTAAAATAAGGAACAATGGATTTCTCAATCTGGATGCAATCTCCCTCCGACTGGTCGATACTGTTCATATCGGCATTACTAATCGGAATATCCAAGACCGGGATTCAGGGGATCAGCATGCTTGCAGTCCCCCTGATGGCGATCAACTTCGGAGCTAAACCCTCTACCGGGCTGGTTTTACCGATCTTGTGCATGGCGGATTTAGTAGCCGTCCTCTATTACCGGAGAATAGCCGAGTGGAAATATGTACTTAAACTGTTGCCGTCAGCGCTGGCTGGTTTTGCCGTTGCCTTGCTGGTCGACCGGCTTATTCCGCCGGAAGGGTTCAAACGCCTGATGGGCGCCTGCCTGTTCGCGGTATTGATTATCATGTTCTGGTCTGAATGGAAAGGCAAGGATAACAAACTTTCGGCTTGTTGGTGGTACGGCCCCGCTTTCGGGTTATTGGGCGGTTTCACGACAATGATCGGCAATGCTGCCGGGCCGGTCATGGCCATCTATCTGCTGTCGGTCAAGATGCCCAAGATTAACTTTATCGGGACGAACGCCTGGTTTTTCCTCGTCATCAACTATTTAAAGATACCGGTACAAGTGCTTGCCTGGGATAACATAACGGTAACGACTCTTATGCTGGACCTGTGCACACTTCCTTTCGTTATTATCGGAGGCGTTTTGGGCATCGCATTAGTCAAGAAACTTCCGGAGAAGGAATTCCGCTACTTCACGACGGCGGTGACCTGCGTGTCCGTGTTTATGTTACTGATATAGTAACTATTTTGCCAAGTAAACAATTCAGGCGGAAAATAAATCCTTATTTCCTGCGTTAGTAAAGCTATAACTATAATAGATTATGAAGATTCGTGCAATAGCTGCGCTACTATTTATATTATTTTCGATCAGTGCTTTCGGACAGGGACGTGCCAAAATCAGCGGTTATGTCCGCGATGCAGACGGCAACCCGCTCGACCTGGTCAATATCCGGGTAAAGAACACCCTGAACGGAACGATGAGTAATGAAAAAGGCCACTACTCACTCTCGGTTGCGACCGGAGACTCGGTCACGCTTATCTATTCATGCCTGGGCTACAACAAGGCAGAACGGATTATTCCACAGGTCACCAAAGACATGCGGCTCAATGTCCAGATGAACTATACCTCCATCGAACTGGGAGAAGTCACCACCACCGCAATCCGCAAACAGACAACAACCCTTGAAACGCTGAATGCCGACCGTGTGAAGTTGCTCCCCGACCCTGCCGGCGGAAGCATCGAAAGTCTGGTCGTTACGTTTGCCGGCGTCTCCTCCAACAATGAATTAAGTTCGCAATACTCGGTCCGGGGCGGAAGTTACGACGAAAACATCGTCTATGTCAACGGCCTGGAAGTGTTCCGTCCGCTCCTGATCCGTTCCGGACAGCAGGAAGGGCTCAGTTTCATCAATCCGGACCTGACGGAATCCGTCAATTTCTCTGCCGGCGGGTTCGAAGCACGTTATGGAGACAAGATGAGTTCCGTGTTGGACATCACGTATAAGAAGCCTAAAATGTTTGAAGGTTCCGCATCTGCCAGCCTGTTAGGGGCCAATGCATACATCGGAAGTTCATCGGGCAAATTCACCCAGGTGACCGGTTTCCGTTACAAGACTGGCCGTTCTCTCTTGAAGACGACCGATACGGATGCCGAATACGACCCGAACTTCATCGACCTGCAGACCTATATCACCTACCAACTTGCCCCGAAATGGGAAATAAACTTCCTGGGAAACCTGGCCATCAACAAGTTCACATTCATTCCACATACACGTGAGACATCTTTCGGCACAGCCACCAATGCAAAGAAGTTCACGGTATATATGAACGGACAGGAACGGGACAGGTTCGAGACTCTCTTCGGAGCGCTGACGTTGAAACACAACCTGAACGAACATACGGAATTGGGCCTGCAAGCCTCTGCCTTCACCAGTAAAGAAGAGGAAGGATACGACATCGCCGGTGATTACTGGCTGGGAGACGCCGCCGAAGAAAACAGCGGAGATATGCAGGAATTATCCGTAGCCCGCTATAACGAGCATGCCCGCAACCGGTTACATTCGAACATCATGAATGTCGGCCACTACGGAATTGCCCGCATCAAAAACAACACGCTGAAATGGGGCGCAACGGTGCAGATGGAGAAAATAAACGATAAAATCAGCGAATGGGAGAAAAGGGACTCTGCCGGCTACTCGCTTCCGCAAGGAGGCGGTACGGTGAATGTGATTGCCAACCTGTTCTCTGACAACAAGCTGGAAAGCACGCGCATCTCCGGTTACCTGCAGGATGTACTCAAGTTCCGTACCAAACAAGGATTGTTCACATTGGTAGGCGGCGTACGCGGCAGCTATTGGAGCTATAATAAGGAATTTATATTCAGCCCGCGCGTTTCGCTCGGGTTCATTCCGAACTTCGACCAGAACCTGACTTTCCGCCTGGCTTCCGGTCTGTACTACCAGTCTCCGTTCTACAAGGAACTGCGCACCACCGTACAGGACGAATACGGCAACAGCATCATCCAGCTGAACGAAAATCTGAAATCCCAACGCTCCATACATGTCATCGCCGGAGGTGATTACACCTTCCGGGCATCGGGCCGTAACTTCAAACTCAGTGCCGATATGTATTACAAAAAACTGGACGACCTGAATCCCTATACCGTAGACAACGTAAAAATCCGTTACTACGGAGAGAACTGCGCCAAGGGCCATGCGATGGGACTCGATGTCAAATTCTTCGGAGAGTTTGTTCCGGGCACAGACTCCTGGATCAGCTTCTCGCTGATGAAGGCGGAACAGAGCATCCGGGGCAGCAAATATGTCCCGATGCCGAACAGCCAAGGATATAACGTATCGGTCTTTTTCCAGGATTATTTCCCCGGCTACAAGCGTGTCAAGCTGAACCTGAAAGGCGTATTGTCAGGCGGCCTTCCCGTCACAGCCCCCCGTACGGGCTATGAAGACGGCTATTTCCGCACACCAGCCTACAAGCGCGTAGACCTGGGTTTCTCTTACCAGCTTGCCGGCGGAACGGATGCGATCATGGACCGGGGCTTCTTTCGCAACCTGAAGAACATCTGGCTCGGACTCGACGTGTTCAACCTGTTCGATATTAAAAACACAAGTTCCTATTATTGGATCACGAACATCGACAACCATCAATACGCAATCCCGAATTACCTGACCGGACGCCAGCTGAACGTCCGCCTTATTGTCGACTTCTAAAAAAGCGAGAAGCAGGAGGGAAAACTCACAGATAAATTATTTACAATAACCCCTTTTTCGGCGGTTTTTCTATTTCGTCCGAAATCTTGATCCATTTTGAATTGACTCTTTTCACGGTTTAAGCCTTCCTTTCTGACAACAAGAAAAACGAGGTGCGCAGTCCGTTTCGAAAAATATGCAATTTGATTATCGGAAGGCATAAATGACGGCAAAGTGATAAACCTTAACTCCCGTAGAATCGATTATTTCAAAATAAAACGGACGGTGTCCCCAATATTCCAAAGAAGTTTTAGGGCCTTGTCGCCATGACGACCGTCCTAATCGCGATGATGACCGTCTTCATTTAAATGGCGACCGTCTTCGTATGGGTACGATGACCGTCTTCAGGGCGATAAAGTGCCGGGAAAATGAAATAAAGGTTGACTTCCCGGCAATAAACTCCCCGGAAAAGAGGAAAAAGTCCCTTTTTGGCGACTGAAAAGCGGATTGACATTTATTCTGTTTCGAATGTCTTTTTATCTTGAAAAACACGTTTTATACAATAAGCCGAGAGCTTATTCCACGACTATCGGACGAATCAGATCGCCGCCGATCGAGACTTTGTCTTTGCCATATACGGACATATCGACAATATAAGCATTCCGCTGATTGATTTCAGTCCGGCTCTTATGCGCATGGAAGATATAACGATATTTTCCTTCCCGGTCCATAAACGGTGCGCCATGTCCGGTTCCGACAAGCTCGTCCACTTTATGCAGCAAGGGATTCCGCCCGCTTTTCTTCCACAGACCGAAAGGCGATGCGGAAGTGGCATAACCGACTGCGTAGTCCTGGCTCCTATAGTCGTTCGCTGAATAGAATAGATAATAAAGACCGTTTCGCTTAATCACGGAAGGGCCTTCTGCAACCTTGCCGTATACTGTTTCCCACGGCTCGGTCGCCTCGATACATTGTGTAAGCGTCTCTTCCTTTATTTCTTTCAGATTGTCTTTCAGTTCCACACACCAGATCACGTTGCCATTCGTGAAACGGACGAAATAAAGGTAAGCCTTTCCATCTTCATCAAACAAGACGGAAGTATCGATTCCCTTTTCTTCAAGGATAGGTTTCTTTTCGTCCTGGACAAACGGACCTAAGGGAGAATCAGACGTCGCTACACAAATATGCTCTTCTACCGAATAGAAGAGATAAAACTTCTTATCCTTCCCGACATAATAGACCTCCGGTGCCCAAAACCATTTGTCTCCGTAAGAGTCCTCTTTACTCAATGCCGGGTTCGCAGCTCGCCTCCATGATTTCAGATCTTTAGAAGAATATACATCAAAGCCGTCTCCCCTTGAAGTCCCGTATGCATAATACGTATCCTTATAGCATAAAATATAGGGATCAGCAATCGGCAAAACAGTAGAAACGGTTTCTTCCCCCAGACTGGCAATACTAACAGACACTGTCCACAACAAAGTAAAGAGGATCTTTTTCAGTATATTTGTATTCATAATGTATTCGTTTAATATGGATAACCGGTACTTTTTTATACATTGCAAATGTAATCAATTATTTTCTTTTCCGATATATTTGTTTTCTATCCGGAAATTCATATCTTTGCACCCGCTAATACAAACAGCTTAAATTAATTATTTCAAACATGGCAACAAAAATTAGATTGCAGAGACACGGTCGCAAAAGCTACGCTTTTTATCAGATCGTAGTCGCAGACAGCAGGGCTCCACGTGATGGAAAGTTTATTGAAAGGATAGGTTCTTATAATCCGAACACTAATCCTGCTACAGTAGATTTGAACTTCGAAAGAGCTTTGTATTGGTTACAGGTAGGTGCACAGCCTACAGACACCACTCGTAACATTCTTTCACGTGAAGGTGTTTGCATGAAGAAACACTTATTGGAAGGTGTAAAGAAGGGTGCATTCGACGAAGCAGCAGCGGAAACAAAATTCCAGGCTTGGTTGAAAAACAAACAAGCTTCTGTTGAAGCAGTAAAGACAAAAGATAGCGAAGCTGCTAAGGCAGCAGAAAAAGCTCGTCTTGAAGCAGAAAAAGAAGCAAACAAGGCAAAAGCTGAAGAAGTAGCTAAAAAGAAAGCAGAATTAGCAGCCGCCGCTGCCGCAAAAGCAGCAGAAGAAGCAGCAGCAAACGCTCCTGCAGAAGCAGCTCCCGCAGCAGAAAGCGCAGAATAATTCCTGCCAGCCAAATAAAAAAGAGGACATCCTTATCGTAAGGATGCCCTCTTTTTTTATGCCCGAAACCATGTGGGTATGGTTGAAGCCACGTGGTGTATTGCCTACCCACGTGGCTGAAAATTACTTTTTGCCCAGTAGGAATCCGTTGATCTGTTCAACGAACTGTTCCTTTGAAAGTGCGCCCTGTGCGATCTGCGGTTTTCCCTTTGCCGGGATGAACAGCAGGGTAGGGATGCTCTGTATGCCGAAAGCGGCGGCCAGTTCCTTCTCGTTGTCGACATTGATCTTATAGATGATGATGTCGTTCTTATACTCTCCGGCCAGTTCCTTCAGGATAGGAGAAACTTTCTTGCAGGGTCCGCACCAGTCGGCGTAGAAGTCTACGATACAAGGCTTCGTGCCTTCGTACACCCATTCCGATTGATTTTTTTCGTAATTATATACTTTGGTCAGGAAATCTGCCTTGTTCAGAACGACTACTTCGCCCTGAGCAGCGACACCTCCCGTTTCATTTTTATCCGATTTGGCAGACATGGAGCAACTGACGAGCAGCAACACGACTGAAATCAGGAATAAATCTTTCAACTTTCTCATATAAAACTTATTACTTCATTGATAATTATAGAATACAAAAATAGCAATAAAACGGATACAACTCCCATCCCTTGCGGTTAAAAGAAAAATATTAGCGTAAAAAGAAAAAAATATCTCCAAAGATTAGGAGATATAAAAATAATCACTACCTTTGCACCGCAATCGAGAGAAAACGATAGCAAAACATATTGGAGAGGTGGCAGAGTGGTCGATTGCGGCGGTCTTGAAAACCGTTGAACTGCGAGGTTCCCGGGGTTCGAATCCCTGTCTCTCCGCGATATAAGGGTGTAAATCAGTTATTTATGAGATTTACACCCTTTTTGCATTCAATATAAGGTCGTGTATTTTTATGTTTTTTAGCCAATAGCCTTTGTGATAAATTCATTTGGAACAAAAATTATAACTTGAATCCTCTACTTTTCTTGGTTCCTCTGTAATGTTGCGTAAACTTTGCCGTAATTTATCAAATTGTTCTTTAAACTATTCTTCTATTTACTTTACAAGGATTTCCAACAGCAAGGCTATTTTCCGGAATTGATTTTGTAACCACACTTCCTGCACCAATCACACTTCCTTTTCCGATAGTCACTCCGGCAAGAATAATGCTGCCGCCACCAATCCATGCATTATCTTCAACTACGATTGGCAGAGCTTTGGTCTTGAAGAACAGCTCTCCTGATTTTTCATCCCAATTATCCACAAATCTTTCCTCGAAATGAATAGGATGAGTAGCAGTGTAAAACTGTACATTGGGAGCAATCAGCACTCTGTCACCAATATGAATATGATTTTCATCCATCATCGTACAGTTATTATTGATGATCGTCTTTTCTCCGATAAAAATATGTTTACCGCATTGACAAGTGAAGTTATAGCCTATGCTCGAATGATTCCCGATGCTTCCTAACATCTTGGAAAGGATTTCTTTTCTTTCCTTTTCTGTGGTCGTTATATCATTCAACACAGATAGACACTTTTGGGTTTTGACTATCATTTCTAAAACTTCTGCATCCAAATAGTTGCAATATTCTCCGGACAAAAAACGTTGGTAGTTGTTTATTTCTTTCATTATTTTGAATCCCGATTTAAGATATATATTATGGTATAAAGGTATGAAAAAGGAGCAATCTTAAAAAACATAGGTGTTTTGTTTCTTGAATACGTAAGTATTTTTCATAACCGTCCGGCAGCTTTTTTCAAAAAGATAGGCAGTGTTAACAGATGAGTAGGCAGCGCTTTGTAAACGGGTAGGCATTCATTTTCAGGCTTCGTACTTTTCGAGATTTTTTTTCTTAAATCAGGATTCACCTGATTTGTATTTGTGGTTTAGGTATTGATATTTATAGAGTAACTTGCTGACGCCACCTTAAAAAGCGGCGTCACCTTTCAGTTTTAGCGCGGTGACGCTGGAAAAGAGCTCCGGCGTCACCACATTATTCTTTGAATATCAGAACGTATGTTCTGTATTTTTTTAAGTGACGCCGAGAATCTATCTTATTTTAATTAGAGATTTACCTTATTGCTTTCTTCCTATTAAATTCGTAGATTTGTTGTGAACAAATAAAAACGATACCCTAAATGGAAGAAACTATTCGGATACAGTATTATCAGTCCCCTTGCGGAAAATTGATTATCGGTTCATATGGAGGTAAATTATGTTTATGTGACTGGCTGAATGAGGAGCGTAGAAAGCTGATAGATGCCCGGCTTCAGAAAGAACTGCATGCCGTATATGAGGAAGGTACGTCTGCTATCATTGAAGAGGCAATGACTCAACTTGATGAATATTTCGACCAAAAACGCAATGTTTTCAATATTCCTTTGCTTTTCGCCGGAACAGATTTTCAGAAGAAGGTTTGGAATGAACTGCTGAAAATACCTTATGGGATGACAGAGTCGTATGCCGGGCTATCACAGCGTTTGGGTAATCCCAAAGCCGTACGTGCAGTAGCTGCTGCCAACGGTGCGAATGCCATTTCGATATTCGTTCCTTGTCATCGTATTATTGGCAGCAATCATCAGCTGACAGGTTATGCCGGAGGGCTTGAGGCGAAAAAGTTATTGCTCGAACTGGAATCGCCTGCAAGCTTGTTTGGATAGTTGGTAGACCGATGGCTAAATCCCGACAATCTTCTCGAACCGCTTCTCCATACATACGCTGACGTCGGTCGTAACGAACTTCCCGTTGTAGAAAAGAGTGAACAGGGTAGCCGGGGTAGGAGCGTCCTGTGCCTGTTCCATCGTCTCCAGTTTGATGATTTTCAGCGGTATACCTTTCCTTTCGGCCATCTCTGCCAGCGTACCGCGTACATGAAATTCCGTGAACGGGCAACGGTTGGTGTAATAGACGACCGCGCCGTTCTTCTCCTCGCATTCCCCGCTTCGCACGCTTGCCCTGAACGACGGGTCGGGGGCTTCGGAGTCGATTTTCAAAGCCAGCAGGCTGAAACCGTCAGGCAGCTTCTCCACCGTTTGGAAACCCTGGCGCAAAAGCCATTTGGTGTCGCTCATAAAATGGAACTTGGAGGTGCCCGCTACGGTGACCAGCCCCGCCTTTCCCTGTGTCCTGGCATCGTCGATGGCGGATTGCAACAGGGCCTTTCCGTGCCCGCATCCTTTGTACTGCCCTGAAACCCAGAAGCAGTTTATCATCAGATAACCGGGGGCATCGACGGGAACCCATGCCTTTTCGGCGGGAACATATTCGATAAATACCTTGGCGCGTTCGTCGAGACGGCGGAATACGTATCCGTTATCGAACTCTTTCCTGAGCCATTCTTTTTTCAGCTCGTAACTTTCCTTGCATTTCTTGTCGGAGAAGGCGCAGCAGATATGTTCGGTTGCGATGTTTTCCTTCGTCAGGGTGATGTATTTCGTTTCCATGATGATCTTATTTTATGGGTATGTAAATCTTGGTTAGAGCCGCTTCGCTGTCCGTCCCGGTGTAATGGATGTATTCCTCGAAAGGCATCCCGTGGCGGATGGTGTGGTTGAAGCTGACGCTGATGTTGTTGTAAAACTCCTGCAGGCTGGAATAACTGCCTTTCAACGTATAAACGGCATATTTCCCTTTCCGCAGCCGGAGTGTGCCGAAGACGCCTGCCGCTTCGACCGGCTTATCCACCGTTGCACAGGCGTAGAAGCGGCATTGTCCGGCTGTGGTGACGTTCGGATCGTCGAAACTCAGGCCGATGAAGCGGGTGGCGGCGGATAGTGCCTGCTTTTCTTCCAGGAACTTTATCAGCTTGTTCCAGGCCGTTTCGTAAGGCTTTTCCTCCCCGTATTGTCCCACGATGCGGATATAAATCAGATTCAGGTCTTCCTCCTCGCAGATTTCCGAAGGGACGGTTTCGTATTTGCCACCGCTGCTTTTCACATATTCCTGCAAGCGGGCGTTCAACTCGTTGATATAGGCTTTCGGCGAGATTCCGAACAGCTTCCTGAAGGCTTTCGAGAACGATTGCGGATTGTCGTAGCCTACCCGCGCGGCCAGTTCGGCAAGCGTCATCTCCTCCGTCTGCATATACATGATGGCCCGTTCCATCCGCTGCCTGGCCATGTAGGCATAGAGGGATTCATCGAGGGCGGAGCGCATGATGCGGAGCAACTGCCGCCGGGATACACAGATCCTTCCGGCTATAACGTCCAGTTGTAACGGCTGGTGCAGGTTAGCGCTGATGTAATCGATTACCTGGTTCACCTTTTCCTGATAGATATTTTCGGTACTGCTTCGCATGCTTCTGATTCTTTAGCGACAAAAGTAGGCAATCTATACTGACCGGGAGTTGTCCAATCCGGCCAAATTCAAACCTGTTCTTTTGCCCGGTTTGTTATTTCGCGGATGAAACCGGTTTTTGCATCGGTGTAGCCGTCGCGGTCATGTTCGTACTCTTTTTGTAGTTTGACTTTCAATTCTCCGTAGGCTTGCGCCGTGTCGGGATGGGAGAGAAGGTAGTCGCGGAAATAGAGTTCGTCCCAGTCGCCGGAGTATCTTATGTGGAGGTGGAAGGCCTGACCTTTAAAGCCTTCGGGGGTATAGCCTTTCATAAACATCATATGGGGAGGCGGATTCCCGGGTTGGGGGGAATAGATGTAACCCTCCGCTTCGATGGTCGGGATGAGGCGGGCAAGGTCGGTTTTCTGTTGTATTTCCAGCAATATGTCGATCGTCGGTTTGGCTGTCAGTCCCGGTACGGATGTGCTTCCGATATGGCTGATGCGGACGATATTTTCCGCTCCTACGGCTTTCACGAGGCAGTCTTTTTCTGTTTCGTAACGATTGGGCCAGTCCCGGTCGTGTGCCGAGAGGATGATCGGGAACAGCTGCCAGAGTTCTTCGTTACTCATTTCGTTCAAATTCTTATTTTTCATGGCGGTAGGGTTGGAAAGGTTATTCCGGTTCGTCCGTATCCAGGCAGAAAGGATGGCCGGAGGGGTCGAGCAGTGTACGGGAAGTTTTGAAGTATTGCTCGCCGGCCAAGCTGGCTCCCAGGCTGAGGGCGTGGCGGATGGCTTCTTCCAGGTCGTCGACGTAGAAGTCGAGGTGGAGCATTTGTCCCTGTCTCCCTTCTTGCCAGGGCCAGACGGGTGGTTCGTATTCTTCTATCTCCTGGAAGGCGATGACCATGCCGGTGGGTGAGGTGATGGCCGACCAGCCGTTTGCCTGCGGGTGTGTCCACTGCCAGTTGAGGAGACGGCTGTAAAAGGAGGCCATGAGGCCCGCGTCCTTACAGTCGATCACGATGTTGATCCGGTTGATTGTTGCTTGCTTTGTTTCCATGTTTCCAAAGATAAGATAAGTTTTCGAGATATGGAATTTCCGGGAAAGAGATGCTATTCGATGGCATAACAGATGCTTCCCGGTAGCATAACAGATGCGCAAATAGGGGAGAGAAAGGAAGAATGGGTGGAAATAGTTTTTTGTTTCTTACCGAAAAGGATTAATTTTGTGAGGAAACAAATAAGCAGAAATATTCATGTTCAATAAACTTGTGGCGATAGAGCCTGTAAGCCTGATTCCGTCAGCAGAAAAGAAATTGCAAGATTTTGCGAAAGAAGTAGTTATGTACGATGACATACCCGCGGGAGATGAAGAGGTGGCTGCCCGTATCGGGGATGCGGACGCTGTCCTTTTGAGTTACACCTCCCGGATCGAACGGGCGGCACTGGAGAAATGCCCGAATGTCCGCTATATCGGGATGTGCTGTTCTCTTTACTCGCCGGAGAGCGCCAATGTCGATATCCGTTATGCCAACGAACGGGGGATTGTTGTGACCGGTATCCGCGATTATGGCGACGAAGGGGTGGTGGAGTATGTTATCAGCGAGCTGGTTCGTTGCCTGCACGGCTTCGGACAGGAGGCATGGGATGAAATGCCTCGCGAGATCACCGGATTGAAAGTGGGGATCGTCGGGCTGGGTAAGTCCGGTGGGATGATTGCCGATGCCTTGAAGTTCTTCGGTGCCGATGTCGCCTATTTCGCCCGGAGCGAGAAAGAGGCGGCACGCGGGAAGGGCTACCGTTTCCTGCCGCTTGGTGAACTGTTGTCGCAGAGCGAAGCCGTTTTCTGTTGCCTGAATAAGAACACCGTCCTGTTGCATGAAGCCGAATTCGGGCAGTTGGGCAATAAAAAGATGCTGTTTAATACCGGTTTGTCTCCGGCCTGGGACGAGGCTCCCTTCATGAAATGGCTCGAAGGCGACAACCTCTGCTTCTGCGATACTGCCGGAGCATTGGGAGACAGCCACCTGCTGAACCATCCGCATGTACGTTGCATGCAAGTCTCGACAGGACGTACGCGCCAGGCTTTTGACCGTCTGAGCGAGAAAGTGTTGGCAAACCTTTCAGCCAATTGCAAATAAACAGAGTTGGAATAGGTCGCACACGGATAACCGCTGAAAAATATTAATTATCAGTGTTTTATCCGCGTGCCCTATGTTTTTATATCGTTTTGACAACCTGGCAGGGATTCCCGACCACCAGACTGTTGGAGGGTATTGACTGGGTGACAACGCTTCCGGCACCGATTACGCAGTTATCACCGATAGTAACGCCGGGCAGTACGATTACTCCGCCACCAATCCAGACATCGTTTCCTATCGTAATAGGCAGCGCTCTTGTACGAAAGAACAGCTCTCCCGAGTTTTCATCCCAGTCTTCCACAAATCTCTCGGACGCACTTACCGGGTGGGTTGCAGTGTAGAGTTGCACGTTGGGAGCTATCAGGACGTTATTTCCTATCGTTATATAATTGTTGTCGAGGAAGGTACAGTTCATGTTGATAATCACTTTATCCCCGATAAAGATATGTTTGCCGCATTCGCAGTGGAAGTTTATATCGACTCTTGAATGTTTTCCGACGCGACCGAATAGTTCATGCAGCAAAGCTGTCCTTGCTTCGCTGTTTAAAATGTCGGTCGAATTGAATTCCGCAAGCAACCGTTTGTTACGGACGATCATATTAAACACTTCTTTATCCAGGCGGTTGCAATATTCTCCCGACAGGAATTTCTGATAGTTGGTTTCCATAATGACTGTTTTTTCGGTAAGGATTGTTTATGAACCTCTTAAAAGACGATGGGTGAGGTGATGTTCAGCAGCGTATTCACTACCGACCAACCGGCTATCTCGGCTGTCGCGCTGTAGACGTCGATTACGGCATGTACCTGGTCGTTCCTGATCTCTACCCGTTGTGTATCGCCCGTAAATCCGGGGGTGGACTGCATTGTGACCTGCATGTTCCCGGGGCCTACCGAAGCCCGTGAGGCGGCAACGGTGACATTGACTTTGGTTGGGAAGAGCTTGATGGCTTCTGTTGCACTTCCGGAGAAGACGGTGCGTTGTTCCGTTTGCAACGACTCGTCGTAAACGGGCGTGCCTTTCAGGGCGTTGGGGCCTT
>OGZX01001242.1_pt1 | contig 26789 bp, 14 predicted proteins | sample 1576881 | NCBI WGS metagenome assembly OGZX01 (sample SAMEA3541542, study PRJEB24748) | human gut metagenome | biome: human gut; feature: human-associated habitat; material: faeces | place: China | collected 2012
GATAAACGCTGAAGGCATCTAAGCGTGAAGCCCCCCTCAAGATGAGATATCCCATTCGCAAGAAGTAAGACCCCTTGAAGACGACGAGGTAGATAGGGCAGAGGTGGAAGTGCAGTAATGCATGGAGCTGACTGTTACTAATCGGTCGAGGGCTTATCCAGGAAGGTCAAGTGAAGATTCAAAGGTTGATGGAGTTCAATATGTGGTTTTGAAGGTATGTTACGTTACCTATGCACGAGTGGCTCAGTGGTGGAGTATCGCCTTGCCAAGGCGAGGGTCGCGGGTTCGAATCCCGTCTCGTGCTCGCTTTTTGAGGATATCCAGTGTGGGTATCCTCTTTTTTTGTGGAAAAAGAGTTTGCGATGCAGATGAAGTGTGGATAAGTAACTAAAATGAAAGGATCATCAAGTGGACAGCAGGTTTCTTGAGCGTTCGAGCCCTGCCGGGTTTGAACGGTTCGAATGTCTCCGCTCCGGTCGTCGCAGGCGAACGTCCCCCGGACGTTCTGCGACGTCTCGTGCTCTCTTCTAAAAAGTGGGAACCCCTTACAGTTAAAGGCTTCCCACTTTTTTGTGTTTTTTGGAATGACTACAACTGACTACACCTGTGGTAAATCCGACAGAATCTCATTTTTATAAACAGAAGCAATCTCCTTATTAGGAATCGCGACTTCACAAAGATAGGTTCCGTCAGCCTGAAGCTGCTTTACAGGTGCCTTTAAGTATCCGGCGGTCAGTAGGAGACTGTACACGTTTTCAGGATCATCGATCAGAGAGCGGTAGACGACATTCTGGTCAATTCTTGCAATTGTTCGACTCCCCTGAAGCAGAGAATAAAGCTTTTCTATAATATCGTCTGTAGCGATTCTTAAAATATCTTCCAATACTTCGTTCTTTCCGGTATTCACCCAATAGGCCTGTGGGGTACATCCTTTGGAAATGTAATTGATCACAGACCAGGGATTAAAAATTTCCGTGCTGCCGAATTGATAGCCGTCATACCAGTCTTTAAGTTCGTTTTCTTTGTCTTCAGCCGAATAATATTCTAACATCTGGTGAACTTCATCGGTCGTGAAACCAAAATAAGAAGCATATTCATCATCCATGATGGAATATACGGTAAGATTGTTGAGTCCACTGAAAATGCTTTCCTGTGCAATACGGAGAATTCCGGTCAGAAATCCATAGGACAGGTTTTTATTATCCTTGATTGCCCCGGAAAAAAAGTTCCGCATAAAACAGATGATGTCATCGTAGAATTTTCTCGAATAACCTTCCTGAATTGGAGTGTCATATTCATCGATCATGATGATCGGTGCAATTCCATAATGTTCTTTCAGCATCCTTGACAGGCGTTCCAGTGCGGAAGCAAGATCAACTTCTGTCACATGGTCACCATCGAGAATTTTTCTAAAATATTTTTTGTCATATTCAGCAATCTTTGAACTGTCAAGCAGATTGATGTGACGATGGAATTCCGTCTGAAGAAGCTCCCGGATCTTATCCATTGTTGAGACCCATGAAGAAAATTTCACGTCTTTAAAGGTGAGAAAGATAACCGGATATCGCCCCTGCTGTTTGCGATATGTTTCTCCGCATTTCCAGATAGCCTTATCTTTAAAATAGATGCTGGTGTCCTGATCGGATATTTCGAAAAAGACGCGGAGCATATCCATATTTAAGGTCTTTCCAAATCGTCTGGGCCTTGTAAACAGGGAAACTAAAGGTCTTTGATCAAGGAAATCCCGGATCAGCAGCGTTTTATCAACATAGTAGTAATCGGCCTGTGCACGGATGTAATCGGAGATACCGACAGGAAGAGCTTTTTTCTTATGCTCTTTTCTGTATTTTCCGGATACGATCCGACGGTCAGCCGGTTTCTGCGCATCGTCCGGAATCTGCCAGATTCCATTTATTTTTACTGCTCCCGAAATTTGTGCGGTCTTGCACATGTGGCTGACCATACGCTCGGAAATGCCCCATGCTGCAGCGGTCTGTTTGACGTTTTTCAAAAGGCTGCCTCCTTTCAGACTGAAATATTGCTGGTAAACCTGATTTTATTATATGGTACGGTTCGCAATATATCAACTGAATTTTGACATATTGCGAATAGATTGCGCAGAAAATTACTTTATCTGGACATGCTGCGTTCTGCATCGTGTGTTTCCTATAAAATACGGAAAGTCTAAGCTTTTGAAAAAAGTCGTTTGAAAAAGTTTATACTTTGTAGAAAAAGTCGCTTGAAAAAGTTTATCGTAGTCTGGTGTAACTCCTTTGAGAAAAATAGATCGTGATTTTACTGATGAATATGGTTCGCAATATATCAGAATTAAATTGACATATTGCAAAGTGTTTCCAGGGAGAGGTCTCATGATTCTGCCGTTCAAGTTTTTGCTCCGCTTTTTCATGTCTTCCCATGCTTCTGAATCTCGCAAAAAAATTTCGATATCTTGTGCAAAAAAATGACATCTTGTGCAGGAGGGATTGATTCTATAGTGAAATCCACTTATAATTCCAAAAATGAACTTCAGCAAAATATAAAATCTTACGGAGGAACTGTTTCATGCCGGAAGAAAGATACATAACGATCGTTTCGGCAAGGAAAACGATCGCTTTAAGAGTGAGTACGATCTTATATGTTCTGATGAATGGAAAATATGCCAATATTCATGTGCTGGGAGATCAGGTGTATCGGACGACGATGACGCTGGGGGAGATCGAGGAAAAGATCGGGGACGGATTTTTGCGGGTGCATCGCGGCTGCCTTGTAGCAGTCATGGCGATCCATAACGTCACGGATACCATCAATCTCAGCAATGGGGAATCCCTGGGGTATACGGCTCGTAAGAAAGAGGAGAGTTTCCGACGGAACAAGAGGAATCATGTTCGCAAACCGTATGACACCGGACGGCTGGTTTGTCCGGGAGGACGGAAGTTGGGATGAGAAGCGGTAAGGATACCGAGATCAGGATCCTATGAAAACTGAATAAAGACAGGAAAAGGTCGGCACGGGAATGTGCCGGCCTTTTTTTAGTAGACGAAAAATGATTTACAATCAATTAAAACAAGATATGTTTCATGGCACATTTTCATGAAATCATTCGTAATTTGCCTTGATCTGATGACTGTTGTTTTCGATAAAAGAAAAAGGCTCAGGTACTTTGGATGTCCAAAGCTTTGCAGTGTCTAGTCCATGTCTTTCCAGCATGGCTCTGCAATCTTTTGATTTGATCCTGCAGAAGTCAGTCTTAAAATTACGAATACTGTTGCTTCGAGTGAGCTCAGAGACATTTTTTACATTTGTGCATCGAGTCAGTTCGTCTTCCAGATTAAGGACCTGTGGCAGAAAGACAATGTGCAGCTTACCGCAATATCGGTTCAGAAGCTCGAGATTCTTTTTTAAATTGGCTGTTTGCATGACATCCGTGTCAAATACGAGAACAACTGTTGTACCGGGCTGAATGGATAACATCTGAGATTTTGGAATCAGATTCTGAACAACATTGTATACTTTAACCTTACCGGGAAGCAGCCTTGCGGGTTCTTCTTTAAGCGCAGAGATCAGCTGTTGTTCACAAGGACCTTCGACATAGTAAATACACTTATTGTTCATCCATCCACCCCATTTCCAGCTCATCCAGAAGTGAATCCTGGGGCAATGAGGCAAATACGTCATTTTCGACGGCATTTCGGATCGAATCCGTATTACGTTTTAATACATCGGAAGCCGAAACAGCGGATATTTTATAGCGGCCATCTTCCGGCAGCTTTCTTAAAAACATATAGCTGTGTTTTGGCAGATTCAGATCGAGCATATCCGTATTGTGTGTAGTAAAGATCAACTGTTCATTTGCGCCTATCCGATCCAGCATAATTCCGAAAATTCGTTTTTCAATATCGCTTTGGATATAAGAAAAATGCTCATCACAGTAATAAAACGTACTTTCCTTTGCAATCATAGCGGCAAGAAACATTGCAACGTCAATTCCTTCGGCAGTTCCACTTGAAAGAACTTCACGATTCAGCAGTTTTCCTTCCTGAATAATGATTTCAGTGTCTTTGCGGCGAATGATGAAAGTACTTTTTAAATCTTTTGAAAGGCTTACATCCTGAAGGGTCGGATCAAGTGTTCCGATTACTGCGTGAAGAGTTTTGAGTAAAATGGCTTTATTGGTTTTACTCAGTTTCAGAGTTTTTTCGATTTCAGGATAGGCAAAACGAAAACTAATCTCTCCGACCAGCTTTTTCAGAGAAGTGGTGTTTGTGGTTGCTTCTTTTGTGCGGTCCTTCAGAGTAGAAGCACATTTTTCGTAAGAATCAAGCAAACCGATTTCTGAGTCCATGTACTGAATTGAGACATCATTCCGTGAAGGAGTAATCTCAGCAGAGAGACGCTGCAGACGATAGTCTCCATTTACAAAGTCAATGGAAAAAGAGCCTTTTTCGCCGGATACCATCTCACAGAGTGGGAGTGGATTTGCATTTACCATATACCCGAAAATTCGGAGTAATGCCTTTCCGAGACTTGTTTTACCGGTTGCGTTTGCACCCATCAGGATAACAGCCTTTTTGTAGCGGAATCGTTCCCGACCGTCCAGATGCTCATTTTCGATGATCGAGTTGACGATCTTTTTCGGGTAGGTAAAGTTAATTTGGAAATCATCAAATCCGTATATATGATCTAAAGTAAGATTCAGGACAATCATCATCACACCATCCTTCCGTTTGTTCGTGATTTACGAAATAATGATAACATATTTCGAAGCATACTTCAAGCCAGCTTTATGAGGAAGATTTGGGCGCAAATCCCCGGAAAACACTTGCAATCCGGCCATTTTCTGCTATACTAAACTACATTAACGCTTTATTAAACTAATATGGCAGACTAAAATGAGAGGAAGTATGAAAAATGAATGGAGCGATCATCGGTGTTTTTCTTGTGATCATTGCCTATCTGGTGATGATGCTGGCAATTGGTTTCTTTTATTCTAAGGGAAATAATGACTCCAGTGATTTCTATCTTGGCGGCAGAAAATTAGGACCGTTTGTGACGGCAATGAGTGCGGAGGCGTCGGATATGAGCAGCTGGCTGCTCATGGGACTGCCGGGTGTCGCGTATTTAAGCGGTACCTGCGACGCAGCATGGACGGCGATCGGACTGGCGATCGGTACCTATTTAAACTGGCTGATCGTCGCAAAGAGACTCAGAAGATACAGTGCGAAGACAAATTCGATCACGATGCCGGATTTCTTTTCGAATCGGTACCGCGATGATTCGAAGCTGCTGCTTGGAATCTCAGCAATCTTTATCATCATCTTCTTTGTCCCATATACGGCGTCCGGCTTCGCAGCATGCGGAAAGCTGTTCTCCACGCTGTTCGGGATCCCGTATACGGCAGCGATGCTGATCAGCGCGGTTGTCATCGTCGGCTATACGGCGCTCGGCGGCTTCATGGCAGCGAGCTTTACGGATCTGATCCAGAGTATCGTTATGACGATCGCCCTGGTCCTTGTCGTATGCTTCGGCGTGTCCATGTGCGGCGGTCTTGATGTCGTTCTCGCGAATGCAAAGGAACTTCCGGGATTTTTATCCCTGACAGCGACATATGACAGTGCATCAGGAACTGCATCTAATTATGGAACAATTACAACAATTTCCACACTTGCCTGGGGACTCGGATATTTCGGCGTGCCGCATGTTCTTCTCCGCTTTATGGCGACGGAGCATGAGGACAATATCGCAATGTCCAGACGGATCGCGACGGTATGGGTTGTGATCTCGATGGCAGTGGCGATCTTTATCGGTATTGTCGGACACAGCCTCACAAAGAACGGAGTCATGGTGGAATTAAAGGGTTCTTCCTCCGAGACGATCATCATCCAGGTTGCAACGCTTTTATGCCAGCATGGATTCCTCGCGATCATCGGAGCCGGCATCACACTCGCTGGAATTTTAGCCTGCACGATGTCCACCGCAGATTCCCAGCTTCTTGCGGCTTCCTCCGCTGTTTCTGAGAACCTGTTAAAGGGAATGTTTGGCGTGAGCCTTACGGAGAAGAGAACGATCCATGTTGCGAGAGCGACGGTCCTCTTTATCGCCGTGATCGCCGTGTTCCTGGCAGGAAATCCGGACAGCTCCGTATTTGGAATCGTGTCCTTTGCTTGGGCTGGATTCGGTGCAGTCTTTGGACCGGTTGTCCTTGCGGCACTGTTCTGGAAACGTTCCAACAGGAACGGCGCACTTGCGGGCATGATTGCAGGCGGAGTCATGGTATTTGTATGGAAATACTGCGTTCGTCCGCTCGGCGGGGTATGGAACGTGTATGAGCTGCTTCCGGCGTTTATCGTTGCAATGGTCGTTCTGATCGCGGTCAGCCTTGCGACTGGAGAGCCGTCGAAGGAGATCCAGGATGAATTTGATGAGATAGTTACTTTTCGTGGGTAGGAATTTTCTGAACTGAAAATTCCGTACAGTACAGTAGTGGCTGCGGATTTTGCCGATTCGGAATGCGAAGCATCGGCAAAATCCAGTTACAGTGCACGGGCATGAAGTGCCTGTGTACTGTGACTGGCGGTGAGAGAAGGAAAGTAATCCTGTTCGGCTGATATTGAAAAACTGCAAAAAAAGAACTATAATGCTCATTAAGAGACCTGACAAGTAGGTTTTTGTCGGGTCTTTTTCTTAAAGAAAAACGATGTGGTTATTTGTGAACAACTTAGAAGATAAATGAAAAGGAGATTGTGGACAATGGATGAATTACAGAAAAAAATTGTGGATTATGTAGAGGCAAACGGTAAAACATATCAACAGATCGCTTTGGAGATCCATGAGAAGCCGGAGGTCAGCAATTATGAGTTTTTCGCTTCCAAACGGCTTGCAGATCAGATAAAGAGCGTGGGATTTGAGGTAGAGATGCCGGCGGCCGGTCACAGAACGGGATTTGCGGCGAGCTATAAGTCCGGAAAGCCGGGCCCGGTCATGGTGTTCCTCGCAGAGTATGACGCTCTTGTGGGACTTGGACATGGATGCGGACACAACCTGTTCGGTGCGACGTCCTCTCTTGCGGCGGCTGCGTTAAAAAGCGTGATCGATGAGGTCGGCGGTGAGGTCCGTCTCTACGGAACACCTGGTGAGGAAGGCGGAGAGAACGGAAGCGCGAAGGGAAGCTTTGTCCGTGAGGGATATTTTAAGGACGTTGACGCGGCTCTTTCCGCACATCCGGGCGTCGGTCATCATCTGACAGAGAAGACACTCGGCTGCGTGCCGATCGATATCGAGTTCTGGGGGAAAGCGTCCCACGCGGCAGCAGCACCGGAAAAAGGGATCAATGCCCTGGATGCCCTGATTCAGACATACAACTCCATCAATGCGCTTCGCCAGCACCTGAGTGATGATGTGCGGATCCATGGGATCATCGTAAACGGCGGTCAGGCGCCGAACACAGTTCCGGATTATGCGGCGGCGAAGTTCTACCTGAGAGCGGCAGCAGCAGACACTCTGAAGGACGTCTACGCGAAGGTTGAGCGGATCGTGGAAGCTTCCGCGATGGCAATGGGCGCAAAGGGCAGCATGAAGCCGTATCAGAACTGGGTTGAGAACATGGTTCCAACTCCGTCCTTCGATGCAGTGTATGCGAAGAATTTGAGTCTGTTCGGGGAGACTGCGGAACCGGCAGGGGAGCGCCTCATGGGTTCCACCGACATCGGAAATGTTTCCCAGGTCGTTCCGGCGATCCAGCCGACGATCAACATCAGCGACGAGCCGATCAAGGGCCACAGCAAGGAGATGGTTGCGGCGGCATGCTCACAGAAGGGACTTGATTCCATCCTGCTCGGAGCGAAGGTGCTCGCGTTCACAGCCCTGGATCTGATCCGGGAGCCGGAGACCTTGAAGAAGATCAAGGAAGAGCATAAGTACGAGGTTGAGCATCAGGCAGACTGATATCGGTCAGAGAATGTGAAAAACGGGGGATAAAAAGACAGTCTATTCTTATGTGCTGATTTCCTCCAAAATATGGAAAATTGAGATTTTAGAGTTGTGCGCGCATTTTTGCAGATTCTGCAGATGCGCGCACTTGTTTACATCAATCATGCAGCAGAATCACATGGAATCCGGAGTGAAAAATACTGATAAAATTACAAGAAAAGGAAAGCAGGTATATTGCAGAAACAAAATGCCTGCAGATTGCCTGGCGAAGTAGTCATCTGCACAGCGCAAATGAAAAAGAAGCAGAGACGGAGCAAATAACTATGAAATACGTCATCATCGGTGCCGGCGGTACCGGAGGAATTCTTGGATTTTATATGACAAAGGCGGGAAAAGACGTGACACTGATCGCGAGAAACGCCCACCTTGCCGCGATGAAGGAGCAAGGACTTACTGTCTGCCATCTCTGGGATGGAACGACGGAGACAGTCCCTGTCAAGGCGGAGAACATGGAGACTTATGAGAGCATGATCGCCTCCGCCGGGGAAGCTGCGAAGCCGGACGTGATCCTCGTGTGCGTGAAGGGATACTCTCTTGACAATACAGTTCCGTTTATTCAGAAAATTGCAAAAAAGAGCACAATTGTGATCCCGATCCTCAACATCTACGGGACAGGAAGCCGCCTGCAGAAGAAGCTTCCGGAGCTTCTCGTGACGGACGGGTGTATCTATGTCTCCGCGAATATCGAAGGCCCGGGGGCCCTTGTCCAGCATGGAAAGATCCTGCGGGTCGTATTCGGCGTGCGGGAGAAAAGCGAGTTCCGGGAAGAATTAAAGGAGATCGCAAAGGACTTTTCCGACAGCGGGATCTCCGGCGAACTTTCTGAGAACATCCGCCGGGATGCGCTGGAGAAATTCTCCTACGTCTCTCCGATCGGGGCAGCAGGTCTCTATTATCATGCGACGGCGGCCGATTTCCAGAGAGAGGGCGAGGAGCGCGAGACATTCAAGGCGATGATCCGCGAGATCATGGCGCTGGCGGACGCGATGGGCGTCCCGTTTGAGAAAGATTATGTGAAGGTGAACCTGGAGATCCTGTCCCACCTGGCTCCGGAATCCACGACTTCCATGCAGAGGGATGTCATGGACGGAAAACAGTCGGAGATCGACGGACTCGTCTACGAGGTCGTCCGCATGGGAGAGGAGTACCATGTTCCGACACCGGAATATAAAAAGATAGCGGAAAAATTAAAAACTACAATATAAAATCTGGCAGAAATATTTATGGGAAAATACAGACAGAAGGAAACTTATTAGCAGCCATTCTGTGCAAGTTAGAAAAGTGCAGCTGACTTATTTTTGATAGCTCTGATTATAGCTCAGGGTCATCAAAGAGAGTCAGCTGCACTTTTGATTTACGCGAACAACGAGCTAAAGTCCGCTCTTGCGCGAGACCTTGCGACTGTAGTGATATAATCAGGTTTTGTCTGCCTGCAAAGAAGGTTCGGGCGGGGCAGAAACGGTGACATCAAACCAGAACACGGTTTCCGTGTCATCGGACGATACCCCGTACTTCATGCCGTGGGCGTCGAGAATCGTGCTGACGATCGAGAGACCGATGCCGGTTCCCATGCGGCGGCCGCTCTGGTGCTGGCTTCGCTGGTAGCGCTCCCAGATGATCTCCTGGTCCTCTTTGGAGATCGGGGTTCCGGGGTTTTTGACGGAGAGACGGACCGTTTTTCCGGTCTGTTTCAGGGCGACGGTGATGAGTTCGCCCTCCGGGGTGTGGTTGATCGCGTTGTAGAGGAGATTCCGGAGAACCTGACTCAGCTTTAGCGGATCTGCCGTGATGAATACAGACTCAGGATCTGACTCAAAATGGATCCGGATCCCGTAGGTTTCGGCGGCTGCGGCGCAGTGAGAAGTCTCGGATTCCGCGAGTCCCGCAAGGTCAAAGAATTCCGGATGGAGCCGGATATAGCCGGACTGGAGCTGGGAGTAGTCGAGAATGTCGTTGACCATCTCGCTCATCCGGTTCGATTCCTCGATGATGAGGTCGAGATCTTCATTTCTGGCGTCCTCGTCTTTCCAGTGGATGTCGCGGACGAGCTCCGCATATCCGGAGATCACGGAGAGCGGGGAGCGGAGTTCATGGGAGACATTCGCGATGACTTCTTTCCTGAGGACATCGACTCTCGCGAGTGCCTGGCCGAGAAGTCCGACCGATTCCGCGAGTTCGCCGAGCTCATCATGACGTTTTACATCGGCGCGGGCGGAAAAGTCGTTCGCGGCGAGCTGATCGACCGTGTGCTTGATCGCGAAGATCGGCTTTGTGAAATACCGGGAGCAGACGGCCGCGAGGACGGCTGCGGCGATCGTTAAGAGGATGGTCAGGAGAATGAGCTGGTAGCGGTTGTAGTTAAAAACGGTGTCAGTCCGGATCATGTTTTCGATCAGGAGATAGGCGTCCTCCCCTGCGTAGGTAATCGGAACGCCGATGTGGATGGAAATCGTTCCGTGGTCGCCGTTTAAGACTTTCTGGTAGGAAAGACGTTTTCTGACGTTGGCAAATTCGTCCGTATCCCGGATAAACTCCCAGACATGGTACTCCGGCTCCTGTTCCACGTCAAAGAGAAGATGGCCGTAGCTGAAAATTTCATTGAGTTCCCCCGCATCGTCGGCGAGAAAGATCGTTCCGTCGATCAGGCGGCTGAGGAACGGAAGGAGCTTGTCATCCTCCGCGAGATCGCGGTCAGTCAGATCGTTCATGATCGGCTGCATCTGTTTCAGGGAGGTCGAGAGCGCCGCCTCCGCGTAGGTGTGCTCAAACAGGAAGACCTGGACGAGCCACATAAAGACGGCGGTGAGCGCAACGAGCCCCATCATCATGCCCCAGAGCTGGAAGACTAGACCGGGGGCTTTTTTTTTGTGTGCTCTGTGAAATGACGATTTTGTTTGATTATTCTGATTTGATATATTTTTCATGTTTATTAAATAAATTGATAATATAATCCGGCAGCTGCTTTTCTATGCCTCTGATATTGAGTTTCGTGTATTGTGCGGTGCGTGTCATTCCGTCTGCGCATTTTTCCGTTAAAACGGGATCCATAATGCACAGCGGATTCAAAAAATCGTGATCCGCTACAGATTTTCAATCTTCACGTCCGGATCAAACTTATACCCGACTCCCCACACGGTCTGGATCATGGCGCGGTACGGACCAAGGCGGTCGCGGACGGATTTTACATGGGTATCGACGGTGCGGCCGTCCCCGAAGTAGCTGTAGCCCCAGACATCCTGGAGGAGCTTGTCGCGCCGCAGGACGGTACCGGGATTTTTTGCAAGCTCTAAGAGCAGATCAAATTCCTTTGGCGCCAGGACGAGCTCTTTCCCGGCGACGGAGGCGATGCGGGAATCCGGCCGGATCTCGAGTTCTCCGTATGTAAAGGAATTGCGGACGGGAGTCTTCCGGTTACGTTTTAAGACGGCGCCGACCCGCGCCATCAATTCCTTCGGGCTGAACGGTTTTGAGACGTAGTCGTCCACGCCGAGGCCGAAGCCGGTCAGCTTGTCATATTCCTCGCTCCGGGCGGTCAGCATGATGACCGGGATCTCGCTCGTTTTCCGGATCCGCTCCAGCGTCTCAAAGCCGTCGAGTCCCGGCATCATGACATCAAGGATGACGAGGTCAAAATCTGAGTCCTGTAATTTTTCCAATGCGGAAAGTCCGTCCGCGGCTTCCTCACACTCATAATGTTCCACTTCTCCGTAGGTTCTTACGAGTTTTCTCAGACGGATATCATCGTCCACAATTAAAAGTTTTGCCATGCCGGTAAACCTTCTTTCTTAATATTAAAAATCTGCAAATGCTCTTAAATAAGATATATCATAAAATTCCGATCCGGAAAAGCTTCCTCACAAAGTCCTCACAAATTCCTGAAATTTTTCTCACAAAGTGTTCACAATTGACTTTTATAGTAAAACGCGATAATGAAACAAATTCCTGCTTATGGAATGGAACGTTAAGGAAAATTCTGTGGTGCAGGAGTTGACAGGAATGTTATAGGAACTGCAGGAAAGTGAGAGATAGAAGGGAGTATCAGATCATCATGAAGAAAAAGAACATCATCCTGTGCGCGGCGGCTGGTGTCGTTGTCGTTGCGGCAGCGGCCGGCGTGACGGCCATGAAAGGTTCATCCGGCGGTGATAAACAGGGAATGGGCGGCGGTCCGGGAGGCGGACCGGGCGGAATGGGCGAGATGGAACAGCAGACCCAGACGACCGTGGTCCGCGCTGAGGAGCCGGAGACGGGAAACATCTACCTGACAACGGAGCTCACCGGAACCGTGGAGCCGGATGATGTGGTCCATGTCTATGCGAAGGCATCCGGGGACATCACGGCGGTCAATGTCAAGGCGGGCGATACCGTGACGAAAGGTCAGGTGCTCTTTACGATCGACACGGAGCAGGTCGATACGGCGAAGAACTCCGTGGATTCCGCGGCGGTCAATCTCCAGAAAGCGCAGAGCGACCTCGCGAGAATGCAGATCCTTTATGATGGCGGCGACCTCTCGGATCAGGAATATGAGCAGTATACAAATGCGGTGAAGACCGCGCAGCTCCAGTATAATTCCGCAAAGACATCGTATGATCAGCAGGTCGGTTACAGCAGTGTGACGGCTCCGATCTCCGGAAAGGTGGAGAGCTGCAGCGCGGAGGTCTATGACCGGGCGAACATGAACGGGGAACTCTGTGTGATCTCCGGGGAAGGAGAGAAGAAGGTGACATTTTATGTCACCCAGAGAATGCTGGAAAACCTCGCAGTCGGCGATACGCTGACGGTCGAGAAGAGCGGAAAGACCTACGATGCCGTGATCAACGAGATCAACACGATGGTCGATGATGCGACGGGACTTTTTAAGATCGAGGCGCAGCTCGCTGATGCAGATGATGCGGCGACTGGAAGTACCGTAAAGCTCACGGTCACGACCGGAAAAGCCGAGAATGTCATGACGATCCCGATGGATGCGGTGTATTACAGCGGCGGAAAGGCGTATGTATACCTCTATGAGGACGGAAAGGCGAAGAAAGCTTCGATCGAGGTCGGGATCAACGATGACGATTATGTGGAAGTCACAGACGGACTTTCCGCAGACGATCTCGTCGTGAGCACCTGGAGCAACAACCTGTATGAAGGCGCGGATATCCAGCTTGCGGGAAGCAGTCAGAATGCAGATGCAGCAGGTCAGGCGGCTCCGAATAACCAGGCAGCCGCGCCTGAGGAGGGCAGTCCGGACAGTCAGAATGACAGCCAGGGCGCGCCGGAAGCAGACGGAGCCCCGACCGGAAATGATAACAGCGCAGCCGGCAGCAGTGCCGCGCAGGAGGGCTGATCATGGGACTTACGAGATATGTATTAAAACGTCCGGTCACGACGATCCTGGCACTCCTCTGTATCCTGGTTTTCGGTATCTCCTCGGTGTTCAGCGCGACGCTGGAGCAGATGCCAGACACGGATCAGCCGATGCTCATCGTCCGTGCTTCCTACCAGGGCGCGACGCCGGAGGACATGGATGAGCTTGTGACAAAGCCCATCGAGGACCAGGTCAGCCGTCTGGAGGGCGTAAAGAGCATGTCCTCGACCTCGAACGAGGGAAATGCGATGATCATGCTGGAGTATGATTACGACGCGGACATGGATGACGCCTACAACGAACTGACAAGATCCTTAAACAGCATGCGTGGACTCCCGGATGACTGCACGACGAGCGTCATGGAGATGAACATGAACGGCGGAAACGACATCATGCTCTCCATCTCCCACGACACGCAGGAAGATCTCTACGATTACGTCGACCAGAACATCACGCCGGTGTTCGAGCAGCTCTCCACGGTGGCTCAGGTGGAATCCATGGGCGGTTCCTCCGAGTATGTGAAGGTGGAGCTCGATCCGGTAAAGATGAAGCAGTACAAGGTGACGGTAAACCAGATCACGAGTGCCATGGCGGCAGCGGACCTCTCTTACCCGTCCGGTGACGCGCAGTACGGTGATCTTTCCCTCTCCGTAACGACCTCCGCAAAGGCGGACACGCTCGACGACCTGAAGAAGGTGCCGATCACGACCCAGAGCGGAAAGATCGTCTATCTGGAAGATATCGCGGATGTGTACACGACGGAAGAACAGATGGGCGGCGTGTCCCGCTACAACGGACAGGAGACGATCTCCCTCTCCGTATCCAAGAAGCAGGACAGCTCCGCAATGAAACTTTCTTCCGATGTAAAATCGGCGGTTGAATCCCTGGAAGCGGCAGATTCCGGGCTTCACATCGAGATCGCCCGCGACAGCGCCGACAGCATCAAGTCATCCCTCATGGACGTTACGCAGACGATGGTCCTTGCGGTCGTGATTTCGATGGTCATCATCTGGCTGTTCTTCGGTGATATCAAGGCATCCCTGATCGTCGGAAGCTCGATCCCGACCTCCATTCTGGTATCCCTGATCCTGATGACGCGAGTGGGATTTTCCTTAAACGTCATCACGATGAGCGCCCTGGTCCTCGGCGTCGGCATGATGGTCGATAACTCGATCGTTGTCCTCGAGAGCTGTTTCCGTGCGATGGACAAAATGGACGAAAAAGGCTTTGTGGAGTATGCGAAGGCAGCTCTGGAAGGTTCCGGACTCGTTGCCATGTCCGTCCTCGGATCGACTCTCACGACCTGCGTCGTATTTATCCCGCTGACGACTTTAAACGGCATGAGTGGACAGATGTTTACCCCGCTCGGCTGGACGATCGTATTCTGTATGAGTGCATCGCTGCTCTCCGCGGTCACGGTCGTTCCGCTGACGTACATGTTATATAAGCCGAAGGAGCGGGAAAAAGCGCCGCTTTCCGGTCTGATGAAACTGTTGCAGGCACTTTACAGACATGTGCTTCCGACAGTATTAAAGCACAAGGCGATCGTCATGTTAGGCTCTGTCGGACTTGTCGTCCTGACACTTTTCCTCGCGAGCGGAATGCAGAGCGAGCTCATGACGGCGGATGACAACGGAACGATCTCCGTGACGATCACGACAAGACCGGGACTTCTCGATGAGAAGGCGGATGATATTTTAAATCAGGTGGAATCGATCGTGAGCAGTCATGAGGACGTGGATTCCTACATGCTCCGCTATAACGGCAGCAGCGGTACGGTCAGCGCTTACTTAAAAGACGACCGGAAGATGAGCACGGATGAGATCGTTTCCCAGTGGGAGGACGAAATGTCCGGTCTTGAGAACTGTACGATCGAAGTCGAGGCGTCCTCGTCCATGAGCTTCATGGGACGGAGCCGCGGATATGAGGTCATTTTAAACGGTTCCGATTACGATACGGTAAAAGACACGGCAGACAAGATCGTAAATGAGATGGTTGCCCGCGATGATGTGAAGAATGTCCACTCCGATGTGGAGAACACGGCCCCGGTCGTATCGATCAATGTCGATCAGGTCGCAGCGTCCGCGGAGGGACTGACGGCGGCTTCGATCGGACAGCAGGTAAAGACGATGCTCGATGGCACCGAGATCGCGACCCTGACGATCGACGGAAATGAGGTCAGCGTCAAAGCCGAGTATCCGGACGGCATGTACCGGACGGTCGAGCAGGTGAAGAACATGCTGATCACGACGGGAAGCGGCGGAAGTGTCGCACTCTCCGACGTGGCGGATGTCGTGTTCAAGGATAACCCGTCCTCGATCTCCAAGACGGATAAGTCTTACGAGGTTACGATCACGGCCGATTATACCGGTCAGAATGTCAAGAGCCTGATCGACAGTGAGGTCGTACAGCCGAATCTTCCGAACGGCGTGACAATCGGAACAAACTCCATGAACCGGATGATGGCGGAAGAGTTCTCCGCCCTGTATCAGGCGATCGCAGTCGCAGTATTCCTGGTATTTGTGGTCATGGCGGCGCAGTTCGAGTCACCGAAGTTCTCCTTCATGGTCATGACGACGATCCCGTTCAGCCTTGTCGGTTCCTTCGGACTCTTAAAACTCACCGGAACGACGATCAGTATGACTTCCATTCTGGGATTCCTGATCCTCATCGGTACTGTCGTAAACAACGGTATCCTCTATGTGGATACCGTCAACCAGTACAGATTGACGATGGATCTTAAGACAGCGCTTGTCGAAGCGGGTGCGACGCGTCTCCGCCCGATCTTAATGACGAGCTCGACGACGATCCTCTCCATGATCCCGATGGTGCTCTCCACGGGAAGCAGCGCATCGACGACAAAAGGTCTCGCGATCGTAAACATCGGCGGTCTGACGGCTGGTATTCTTGTCGCGCTGTTCATTCTTCCTGTTTACTATGCGATCATGAATGGTAAGAAGGAGAGGAAGGTGCTGGATATCTAAAAGTTCAGATGGGTTCTGATCAGGGAAAATTTGCTGACAGAGTCTTTTGAAATTGGGAAAAAGGATTGATCAAGGTTAAGGATTTCAATAAAATAGGATAATTTTCAAAAAAGGATTATAAAAAGGAGCTAACATGAAACGATGGAAGATCGCGGGACTGTTCGCCATGGCGCTCATGGTGAGCGCAGCGCCTTTTCAGGCGTTTGCGACGAGTCCGGAATTTGCGTATACAGCGGAGAAATGGGCGTCTCTTCGTGACAACAAACTCGAATACGGGGAGATCGCCGATCTGATCCATGAATATAATACGACGGTGCGCCAGAATGAGCTGGACTATCAGGAATACAAGGGAAAGACGAGCACGGATATCGCGAAGGAATACTATGATTCTGCAAGCGAAGTCTCTGACCGGATCAGCTATCCGGACGATGACAGCGCCAGTTACGCGAACCAGATCGCATCGGCGTTGAACAGTGAGATCTCCGTGACGAACCTGACGGAACAGGGCGACAGCAATGTGGACGACGGCGAGATCAAGCGACTCGGATATGAGCAGCAGGAGAAGAATCTCGTGCAGCAGGCGCAGAAACTCATGATCTCCTATTACAGCGGAAAAGCGTCCCTGGACACTCTCGAGGACGCGGTGACACAGGCGGAGACAGCCTACACCCAGGCACAGACGAGAAAAGCCGCCGGGATGGCACTCCAGTCAGATCTCGACACGGCGGCGGAGGCGGTCACAAACGCGAAAGCATCCCTGCAGTCGGCAAAGAGCAGTCTCGAGCAGACAAAACAGCAGCTCATCATCATGATGGGCTGGAATTACAATGACTCCGTCGAGATCGGCAGTCTGCCGGATGTGGACACATCGGTCGTCTCAAAGATCAACGTGACGTCGGATATCCAGACGGCGATCGCAAACAACTACAGTGTGAAGATCACGGAGCGCCGTCTCGCAAACTCCCAGTCGGAGAACAACCGCGCGACCTACACGAACACGTTGGCAAACCAGAAGGACACGGTCTCCACAAATGTGAAGAATGCCTACAACAGTCTGGTTCTCGCGAAGGACAGCTATGACCAGGCGAAAACGAGCTATGATCTTGCTGAGAAGGAGCGCGCGGCGGCAGAATTAAGACTTTCCGCCGGGACGATCACGAAGAAAACGTATGAAAAGCAGGAATCTGCCTGCCTGTCGGCAAAAACTTCCCTGGAGACGGCAAAACTGAGTTTTCTCACTGCGAAGGTCACATATGACTGGGCGGTGGCAGGACTGGCATCGGCGTCATAAATCCCCGGCAGCGGGTTCCCGCAGCTGCCGCCTGTCGTTTTGCTGGATCAAGGAGACGGAAAATACGATGGCAGCAGGAAAGAAGAGCGGGGATCGAGCGCGGAAATTCGGAGATCAGTGGATGTGAGGAGATGAAAAAAATGAAAGTTGATAAGAAATGGCTGGGTGGTCTGATGTTCGGAGCCGTGCTTTTCGCGGCGGTGGGAAACAGCAGCTATGCGGGATATGAGTCTGGAAATATGTGGGAGAGTCTTTCGGATGTGTTCTCACAATACGGGATCGTGTCCTACGCGGCAGAAATATCTTCCGTGGATCTTAGTCAGGTAAAAAAAGTCGAGTACGGAAACCTTCGGGAACTCATCAAGGCAGGAAACTTTTCCTACCTGCAGAGTGAGGACAGCCAGAACCGCCGGAGCGAGCCGTATGAGAAGATGCATGAGACCTTGAAGGAAGAGTATGATTACCTGAAAAAGATGGCAGATTCCTACAAGGATGACGGCGACACCGAGATGCAGGCGCTCTATGAGAACAACGCGAAGAATATCAGGATTTCTATGGCACAGGTGCAGTCCACGATCAACCGGATGAACTCGGCGAGCCAGGAAAAGACCATGGAGGACATGGCGGACACGCTGACGGCATCGGCGCAGAACCTGATGAACTCGTATAACCAGATGGCGGCGAATGTCGCGGCCATGGAGAAGAGCGTGGAAACGGCGCAGAGCTCCTACGACGCGGCGGTAAAAAGACGTTCGGCGGGACTCATCAAGGATACGGAGCTGGAGTCGGAAAAGAGCAGCCTGACGAGGCAGCAGAACTCCCTCGCGTCCCTGAAGGAGCAGCAGAGTGAGTTGAAGGAAAGTATTCTGACGATGCTGGGACTTTCCGGGCGCATCGATGTGGAGATCGGCACAGTTCCGGATCCGGATATGGCGGCGATCCGTGCAGTTTCTGTGGAGAATGATCTTCAGACAGCCATCAGCAACGATTCCACCTGGGGCAGCGAGATGAAATCCAAGGTGACGGGAACGGATAACCGGGAGCTAAGAAAGCAGCGGATCAGCGAGGCGGCCCAGAATGCGGAGATCAGCCTGAGATCCACATACGAGAATCTTCAGAATGCCGTATCCCAGTATGAGGCGGCGGAGAGCGCCTACTCTGCGGCAAAACAGGCGTGGGATACGGTGCAGAAGAAGCAGGCAGCAGGCATGCTCTCAAAGAACACCTACCTTTCCGGTGAATCCGCATGGTTTTCCGGCGAGGCAGCGATGAATACGGCAAAACTGAATCTCGTCTCCGCTTACGAGTCCTATATATGGCAGGTAGTCGGTGTTGAGACCGGCGCGTCCGCCGGAGCTTCCGGCGGTGGCGGGGCACCGGCCGGAAGATAGAAAAACGTAGCAAAAAGAGTACATGTAAAAGTGTGCTCTTTTTTTGCGCTTTTCAGAAAAATACCGGGGCCGATTTTGGATGTAATAAAGGTGGTATATTTAGTTTATAAAATTTAGAAAATATTCAAATAACTTGTTTTGGTAAAAATTAGTGCTATAATATACCCTGCATGTAAATTGTAAAAATTCTTAAATCAAGCGGAAGTTATAAGGACTTACTTTGGCATGACCACACAAGATAAGAGAATATAATACAGATTTGCAAATAAAAAGAAGGAGAGACTGCACATGAAACAACGATGCTTATCGTTGGTATTGGCAATTAGTATGATCATGGTCTCGGCAAGTCCATTTTCATACGCAAAAGATACCCTGGGGGGGGTATCACAAAATACCAGAACGACTACTATAGATGAAACAGAAGAGATACTGCCGATAAAGGCAACAGATTCAGAGGCATCTGATATACAGAAATACCCGTTGGATGACAAAGAACACATAGCAAGCGCTTCTAACCCAGCTCTTTTTGCCACAAAAAAGACCAAACAGAAGGCTGATTTGCCCGATGGTATTTATTTATCCCAGTCAGATGGCAATGATGGAAACACGGGACTAGACAGGGAAAACGCAGTCAAAACGTTTGAGCAGGCTAAGAGCTTGATGGAAGAAAACTCATTTGAACATGTATATCTCTGTGGAAATTATGTGATAGACGGAACAGAAGAATGGGATCTGGACGGAAAAACATTGAACCGTTACGGATTTATAAGCTATATGATCGACCTGAAGGGTGAGAACTCAAATCTTACGCTCAGCAATATCGTGATCGATGCGGAGAACACCATTAAGAATCCGGACGAGAGCGAAACAGGAGATTCGATCATTCAGGCATTTCATGGAGGAAGCCTGACACTGAATGATGGCGCGATCCTGGAAAACAATAATGCCCAGATGATGGGAACAGCTGTATTCGGAATCAATGGATTCAATATGACGATGAATGATGGTGCGGTTATTCAAAACAATACCAACCATAACGCGCATTATGGTGGAGCAGTGACAATCGCAAATAATAGTACATTCACGATGAACGGTGGTCTGATCACCGGAAACACGGCGAACCGCGGTGGTGGTGTAGCGGTTATTGGATCCTCAATGGTCATGAATGGGGGTTCCATTGAGAAAAACAAAACCTACACGATAGGCAGCCAGTTCGGCTATGGCGGAGGAATTTATCTTGCGGACTGGCAGGATATGTCAGGAGTAGGTGAAAATCACAATCAGCTGCTTACTTCATTACCGGCTTCGTTTGTTATGAATGGTGGCGAGATTTCAGAAAATGTGGCTCAAACCTATGGCGGCGGTCTTGTAACGTTCCCCCAGTCAGGAAACAATAGTCCGGAGGTTTCGGTTGAAATCAATAACGGCATAATTGCGGATAATGAGGTGACAGACGGAAGCGGTGGAGCGCTTGCGATGTTTTTCAATAGTACAAAATTCCGTATGAATGGTGGAAAGCTGATAGGAAATAAAGTATCAGACTTTGGCGGTGGGATTTTTATGTACAGTATGAAGGGAACCGGCGAGATCTCAGATGGTCTGCTTTCGGAAAATGAGGCAGCCTTTGGTGGTGGAATCATGGTACAAGATAATACCGAACTTTTCATAAAAGGCGGTACAATTTCCCAAAACCAGGCGAGCGGTACAGGTGGAGGCTATTATATCTGGCGTGGGTCACAGCTACGTCAGACAGGCGGTTCCTGTCAGAAAAATAAAGCAGAAAATGCCGGGGGCGTATATATCTCCCCAAATTGTACATTTACCATGACAGGCGGCGATGTATCTGGCAATAATCCGGGCGATCAGAAAAATACTACGGGTGATGGAATATATGTAAACGGCTTTTTTGAAATGGGAGATTCCGCACAGGTCACTTCCGACAATGATGTGTATCTTCCGAAGGATCATTATATAAAGATGATATCGGAATATACAGGAACAACCAGTGAAGCACCAATCATGATTACGAGTGAGGAAGATCATGTCGAGAACCTCAGCGCAATTGGTACAAAATTAGTATTATATACAAATGAAGCCGGTGGAGCGGAGGCAGCGAAAACGGCTGATCTCGACAGAATCTTTGTTCCGAGTAAAAAAATGCGTTCAGGGCTGGCGATAGGAGAAAGCCAGCATGAAACGGATTGGATGACATATATTTCGGGGATAAGAATCCATTATGAGTGGGTAGGAACATGCACGCCGTCTGACGCAAAGCCTCCAGTGGATGATGCGGTTCGCGTTAACAGCGCATATACAGCAAAATCGCAGGAGGAATCAGAAGAGGGATATAAATTTGATGGCTGGTATCTGGATCAGGAACTCACTCAGAAATATGTGGATGGAACGACATTGAGCACAGATACGGTTCTTTATGGAGAGTGGAAAGAAGATCCGGATTCCGCATACGCGATCACGATCACACCGATGGATATTACGGTCTATGTTGGCGGCAATGGATACAAAGGCGTAATCGGATCGGATAACCAATTTGCTTCCAATGATCTGCCTGAGATGGGATATTACCTGACTCTTCCGGCAAACATCAGTCAGGCTCTTCAAGATGAGGGAGCGGGCAGTGATGTGAGCGATCATATCGAACTGACCTACGATGATGGAAATGGAACGACAATAGTATGGAATCTGAAGCTTTATGGAGATGAGGAACACAGCTCCTCGACGCTGAATGGAACAGAGCACCGGATTTATCGGATCCTTCCAGGTAAGGTAAACGGCACGGATGAGACCATTCCGGTCGGCCTGAAATTTATGGCATCGGATGGATCTGTCATTGTCAGCTCTGATTTCCCGGTCAAGGAAAATGATACATTCCGCGACTACAAGGTAGATATTTATTCCGTTAACCTGAATGCGTCTCTTATCCGCGCAAAGATCAAAGTGGGAAATAAGACACTCACTCGGACGGTACGTGCGGGAACTGGAAATTTAAAAGTTCGAGGGAATGTGGAGGAAAAGTTTTCTGACGTGACATATGGAGGACCGAAGCTCGATCTCGATGCTCCTGAGCGGATTCTCGCAAGTGCCGCACAGCCAGATACGATGTACTTTATCAATAAGGGAAATGTCAAAGTGACAGATCCGTCCGGCGTTCGCCTACTGGTGGATCAGAGTCTGGGCGATGGTTCCCTGGCAGAGTATCTTGATAAGAACGTCAATACAGATGGAAGATTTTCGTATATTTTCAAATACCTTGATCTTGTGGACACCCATAATGGAGACGCGTATGTGACAATGGCAGAGGGACAGAAAATGAATGTCTACTGGCCAGTACCGAAAGACGCGTCCAGAGATTCGGAATTTCGGATCATCCATTTTGAGACGCTTCATCGTGAAAGCAACGTGGATACAGGTGAGCAGTTGAGACAGAATCCACCAACCGAGATTTCATGTGAAAAAATTGTGATTGATGGAAAGGAGTTTATCACTTTTACGACACATTCATTTTCGCCGTTCGCGCTGCTGTATGAAAAAGGCGGCTCTGGATCCACAGATCAGCCGGTTGATCCGAAACCGGATCCATCGAATCCGACAACTCCGGTTAAATCACCGAGCAACGCGGACAAACAGTCACCGAGCAACGCGAACCGATCGGATTCCTCCGATGATTCTGATGACTCTGGTTCTTCAACAACAACGAGAAAGAATCAGACGGTAACTACAAATACCACTACATCGACGAATACAACGGAGACAGATCAGACAGCAGGAGGCACGGATGAGACCAATCTTCCGGGTACTACGGGGGAAAATAACGAGTCTACCTCTGAGACGGTAGAAACAGATGAAACAAAGCTTCCGCAGACAGGACAGACCTGGTGGCCGGTATGGTTGTTGATGATGGCTGGCGGCGCGCTGATTTTTGTGGGTTGGCTGATAAAAAAACGGGAAAAGTAAGGGAAAGAAAAGAGGCGATACCATTAAACACAGTTTAACAGAGAACGGAAACGCGAAAGAAGGAAAAAGAGCCAGAAGACGTTAAAAATAAGTAGCATGGAGAAAAGTAAGGATACAGGTCTGCATCCTTACACAGACAGAAGAAAGAAGGGCGTGAACTATGAGAAAGAGATTGTTGGCATGTTTGATGTCTGTCAGCATGGTATTAACTTTAATGTATGGGAACGCAGCTGCCGCGGAGAGTGGTGGACAGCAGAAAAACAAGGAAAGTCAGGAAATCCAGGAAACCCAGGAAATATCAACTCCGAGCAACGCTGACCAGATTGTGGATACCGGCAGTAATGTAAAACCGACCGAAACCCAGACGGCAAAAACACAACGGGCAGTGTATAATGCAGAGAGCAGTGAAAATGTTTATCAGGTTGCTACAACGGAGGAACTAACGCAGGCATTACTTAAAATTGCCAGTAACAGTGATGCAGAAGCGACAATTGAGCTGACAAAGAATGTCACAGTGCCTCACACGGAAGAAAGTTCAAACGTTACAGAGTTCGGCGTGGATGGAAAGCAAGTCACAGTGTGCAGTGAAGGAGAGACGAAATATAAGCTCAATTTTTTGAGCAGAGGTATCCTGAAGGGAGATTGTACATTTGATAATGTAGACGTAACAGGGTATAAATTGTACTGTAACGGTTACAATACAATTTTCACTGAAGATGGTGAGGTCCATTTATCAGAAACACTGTATGGCGGCGGTTATATGGCCACGGTATCCAGCACCCATGTTGTTGTTGCAGCAAGCGGATATATCAATCCAAGTACATCGAGTGGACTTCATAATGCCATTGGTGGTTCTTATAAGGGGTCCGTTGAAGGCGATACATATCTGGAGATTACTGGTAATATCCAAATGCATAGTGGCAATCATCTTAATCCAGGTTGCGTAACAGGCGATGGCACCAGCGGTGATGGTCAAGATAGTCCGGATGTGTACGTAGGAGGAAACGCCACCTTAATTTATGACAATCCGAATGGAAGAACATCTCCAACAATCGAAGGTACTTATGGGTGCGAGATGAAAGGCGATGTTTTTCTGGATATTCGTTCTGGCAGAGCGAGCGAAATCTGTGGTACACAGGAATATGTTGATAAGTCCATCATCCGTGGCAATCTGCATATTATTGCTGGCGCAGAGGAATATGAAAATACGGACCACACTCTGAGGCTGAATTATAACTGGCCAATCGTGGGAGCTGGAAACCGATTTGCGACTGAGCCGGGAGCGGTCGGTAATTATGAGGTTGACGGAAATATCACGATTGATACTTACGAGAATGTATGGGGATGGGATAGAGGTACTGATCCAACATCGTATGATGTCCCTGAAATCTATGGAGCGATTCGCGGAAACGTCGGTGGAAGTATTACTATTAATGCTCATGGTTCTCATGTGCAAAATATTTTCGGTGCGAGTGATTCAGCAATCCAAGGTTCTGTTGTGATCAACGCAAATAATGTCGAACTAAAAAACAGCTATTATGGTACAGAATATGACGAGGGCTATATTATCGGCTTATGGGAAACTGGAACCGCAAGTACTGCGCAAGGTCCTGTAATTATTAATATAGACGGTGGTGATGTTGGTCTTGTCATGAATACAGATCAGGATCAGGCACCGACTGGATCGTCAATCAATGTTACAGGCAATCCCAAAATCCGAACTGGTCTGCGCGGAACGCAAGGTTCTTCTTATTCAAAAGAATTTCCTGTTGCGAATGTGTACGCCTGCGAGGCAACAATCCCATTTATCAAGAAAATGTCAGAGGTCAATTTGACGGAGAGAACCAACGTGACTGTCCACAATTTCTCTTATAACGCTGGTCTGAAAGTGGAAGATGGCAGTTCTTTGACCACGGATGAGAATCAGGTTTGGGTCTGGGGCGATACCATTATCGATGGTACCTGGGAACAGAAATACGATAAGGCCAGTAATTATAATGATATTTTTGTCCAAGGAACGACTTGTGTTGGTGAAAAAGGATCTCTGATCGATCACGGCACCAGCAACTTGAAAGGTGATGTTACTAACAATGGTATGATAGCGTTGATGGCTCCTGCCTATTTTCAGAGTGACTATACCGCGAATAACGCAGAAATCCGCTGCCCTGCTGTTATCACTAATTATGATGGCACGGAAAACGGAGGAGCTATCCCGCTGCAAATTGTTGGAAATTCCTCTGGAGTTACCACTGTTTATACCGTAAAATCAGATGACTGGCAGACACTGTATGCACCAACATTAGGTGATAATTATATTCTTTCCAAGAAAAATGGTGATGCACCGACGCAGGGAACATTTCTGCTCGGAAACGAAGATGCGCTGCAAAAAAACTTGTTCTTAAAACGTGTAGCTGACGCTGATGGAACCGATGATTATTATATGTGGCAGGTAGCAACAGGCATCTCCGTGGTCTTTGATAAGAATGGTGGTGACACTGACGCTAATCCGCGCATTGCAGCGCAGGAAAAGCAGGCTGGAATTGTCAATCACTTCGATCTGCCAACAACTGAGCCGACTCGTGAGGGCTATACATTTGAGGGATGGAACACGAAAGCCGATGGCACAGGCGATCCATTTACAGCAGCAACGGATGTCACAAAGAGCATGACCGTATATGCTCAGTGGAAATCGGATGGAGCATATTCAGTCACAATCGCTCCGATGGATATCACGAGCTATGTTGGCGGTGATGGCTATTATGGAGTAATCGGTGAGGATGGCAAATTTGCTGAAAATGATCTGCCGGAGATTGGATTTTATCTGACTCTGCCGGATGATGTAAACGCGATGCTAGGAGGCAACGTTGATAATCCAGTAGATTTGAGCAGTAAGTTAAGTCTGACATACGATGATAAAAAAGGAACTACCAGGAGCTGGGAACTTAAACTGTATGGAGATGAAACGATGAGCCATGTTATGGAAAATGGCCGTAGAGTTTATATCTACAAACTACTTCCCAGTAAAATTAACGGTACAGATGAGATAGTGCCTGCCCGTGTACAGTTTACAGGCGCGGATGGTTCCGTCATGGTGGATTCAAAATTTAAAGCACTGTTAAAAGATCAGTTTCGGAACTATAAGATCAGCTTTTACCCAGGTCAGCTTGATGAACAGATATACCAGGTGACAATTACAACTACAGATGGAAGAACACTGACACGTCCGCTTAAGCTCGGAACAGGAACCTTGAAAGTACGCGGAAATACCGATGAAACTTATCGCGAAATTTCAAATACGGAGCCTTCCGTCGATCCGCAGAACAAAGGTTATCTTCTTGCTGGTACAGCTCAGGACGACACGCAGTATTTCATCAACGATTCTGGCGTCAGCGCGGATTCAACGGGTGTATGTTTGCTGGTAGATCATACTCTGGATGATTCCCTGCTGGCAGCCTATATCAATCAGAATGAAAAAGTGAACGGTAAGTATACGTATCAGTTCCGGTATCTGGATCTGGTGGATAGACATAATGGGAATGCCTATGTTACGATGGGAAGTGGTCAAAAAATGAATCTGTACTGGCCGGTTCCGAGTGACGCAAAAGTAGACTCAGAGTTCCATATCATTCATTTTAAAGGACTTGAACGTGAGAGCAATGAGGATATCAACGATTTGTTGACAACCGATATCCCGGAAGAACTGGACTGTGAAAAGGTCACGATTGATGGAGTGGATTTCGTGAAATTCTCCACGGAATCATTTTCGCCGTTCGCGCTGCTGTATGAAAAAGGCGGCTCTGGATCCACAGATC
>OGZX01001248.1_pt1 | contig 26716 bp, 17 predicted proteins | sample 1576881 | NCBI WGS metagenome assembly OGZX01 (sample SAMEA3541542, study PRJEB24748) | human gut metagenome | biome: human gut; feature: human-associated habitat; material: faeces | place: China | collected 2012
CCGATCAGTGAAGAGAAGAAACAGGTCTTTGTAGGCGAAGTGAAGTTCCTGCGTGCGTTCTTCTACACCACGCTGGTCCGTCTCTTTGGCGGAGTGCCTATCATGACGCGTCCGTTGGATCTGAATGAAGCGATTCCGCCCCGTAACTCGGCGGAAGAAGTGTATGATTTTATCGTGAAAGACCTCGATGAAGCTGCCCAACTCTTGCCTCTGCAACGGACGGAACAGTCCGAAATAGGACGGGCGACAAAAGGCGCGGCGCTTTCACTCAAGGCAATCCTGAGTACCTATTATAATAAGTACGACGTTGCCGCCCAAACAGCCAAGCAGGTTATGGACCTCGGCGTGTACGGCCTGGTGGATAATTATGAGAAATTGTTTCAGCCGGCATACGAGAACAGCAAAGAAGTTATCTTCGATCACCAGTATCTGGAAAATGCAAAAGACATGACCGAAGGCAGCCTGATCGACCAGGCCTTTGGCCCTCAGACCTCCAGCGGATGGGAAGCCCTGTCGCCGACCCAGGATCTTGTGGATGCTTATGCTTGCACGGACGGGAAACCGATCGGAGAATCTCCGCTCTACAATGCCGCCAGTCCTTATGAGAACCGGGATCCCCGCCTTGGCTATACCATTTTATGGGAAGACGCTCTCTTTGCCGGAAAACCGTATAAACCCCAGACCGGTTCGGCCAATGCAACCCGTACGGGCTATACATTCCGTAAGTATATCAATCCGGACAATGACGGCTGTACCCGCCCCGGTTGGACGAATTTCATTTATATGCGCTATGCCGAAATCCTGCTGTCGTATGCGGAAGCCCAGAATGAAGTAAGCGGCCCGGACCAGTCGGTCTATGATGCCGTCAACCAGATCCGTCAGCGTCCGAGTGTGGAGATGCCGCCGCTTCCCGCAGGTTTGACAAAAGAACAGATGCGCGAGGCGATCCGCCAGGAAAGACGCATCGAGTTTGCGTTCGAAGGAATCCGCCTGTTGGACACCCGTCATTGGCGCATAACCGAAGAAGTGGTGAAGAAACCTGTTTATGGTGCGATTAAGGATGGAAAACATATCTTTGTGGAACAGAGAAAGTTTAACCCGGAAAAGGATTACTTATGGGCAATACCTTTAAACGAGATCAATCTCTCTAAAGGCGTATTGGTCCAGAATCCCGGATATTGATTGATTCATAAATGACAGAATATAAGTATATGAGAAATTTATTATCGGAAAAACTTCTGATACTTGCCGTCGGACTTGCATGGCCTGCCTTTTCTTTCGGGCAGGGCCAGAGCCCGGCTTTCGACCCGCTGTTGGACCCGGCGTGTAAGGTGCTGGACCAGGTGAAGGCGGAGGAATGGAACAGTTCCTATATGTGGTATCCCGGGCAGCTGAGCGCCCACATGCAGAAGCTGCATAAACAGAAGTCGGCGGAGAGATGTACGTATGTAGGATATCCCGGTAAGTTCAACAAGGATGTCTACCGCTCTTCCTTCCGTAAAAAGGTGAAACTCCAGCGGGAGACACCTGTCGAGTGGGCAGGCCCGGAGTCGATCGTCTGCTCTGTGGACGGACAGAGCCTGGACGGGAATATCCGCCGGTATACGTTGAAGCCGGGAACACATACGCTCGTTTTCGACGTCTCGTCCGCAGACCGTCTTCCTTGCCTGATTGTCAAAGGCGACGGTGTCTCGGATCTGAAAGGATGGCAGGTGAGCCTGGACAATGAAGCCTGGAACGATCCGGAGACGGACGCCCGGTATAACAAACCTTCCGTAAAGCCGGATGCGGAACAGGAGATCGTGACCCGTATTCAGCCGGAACACTATATCCTGTTGCGAAACGCCTCCGAGCGTAACGGAAAGCTGGAATTGGGAAAGAACGGACGGCTGGTCGTTGACTTCCGTCATTCAGAAGTCGGCAACGTCCGACTGAACGTGACGGGGACGGGAAGCCTTTCCTTCTTTGTCGGGGAAAGCCCCGAAGAAGTCTTGAACGACAACCTGAAAGATTTCGAGCAAAGGCCGCTTCCTTCCTTCCCGCTGACCGGAGGAACGCAGGAGATAGTCCTTCCGGAACAGGCCCTGCGCTATCTGCGGATCGAGAGCGAGCAACCCTGCTCGATTACATCGCTCTGTTTCGATGCGAAAGTATGGCCTGTGGAGTTCCAGATGCAGTTCGAATGTAACGATCCGGATATGAATAACCTGTGGAATGCCGGCGTTGCAACCTTGCATACTTCGATGCATAACTTCTACCTCGACGGTATCAAGCGGGACTATTTGCCCTGGTCGATGGATGCGATCGCAAGTTCGCTCGCAGGAGATTACCTGTTCGGAGACCGGCAGGTTTCCCGCAATGGGCTGTCTATTGCGCTGATGCCGCCGAACCCGGTGACTTCCGATCTGGGGATTGCGGACTATCCGTTGCATGCCCTGATCGGTTTCAAGCAGAATTATATGCGCTATGGAGATATCCGTACGTCTTTGTTGTTCAAAGACCGGATCATCCAGATGCTTGCTCTCTATGAATCCATTCAGGATGAGAACGGTTTTATTTCCGATAAATATGCCACCTCTGGCTTTATCCCCGGCTGGGCCACGAAGATGGGACCGGGCGGCCAAGGCATTCCGGCTTACGGGCAGATCATGCTCTATCAGAACTATGTGATCGGAGCCTATTTCGCCCGTTTGTGGAAAGAAAACTCCCTGGCCGGGAAGTACGAGAAGAGAGCGGAAGCGCTCCGGCGGAGCATCATGACGCACTTCTGGGATGCAGACCGTAAAGCCTTCATCAACGGATACACGAAGGAAGGTGAAAAAGACACGCGTATCTCCCACCATGCCCAGTATTGGGCTGTGCTGGCCGGTTTATATCCGCAGCAGGATTATGATTACCTGTTCGACACCGTTATCCCGAGTATCCCTTATTATAAGGAAGATATCAGCTACGAAAAAGGATATGAGTTCCTTGCTTACGTAAAGGCCGGCCGGGTCAGGGACATGTTTTCCTTCCTCGACCTCGTATGGGGCGACTGGTTAAGACAGGGCTATACCCGTTTTCCGGAGAACTTCTCGCCAAATGCCCCGCTAAAGCGGCAATTGGTCTTTTACGGTCGTCCTTTCGGTCTGAGCCTTTGCCATGGCGGTAACGGTGTTCCCCCCGTAGTTGCCGTGCTGCACGGTATCTTCGGTTTTTCCCAATCGGATAAAAACATTTCGGAATACTCCCTGAAGCCCCAGCTGTTAGACCTGGAATGGGCGAAAGGCCGCATCCCGCTGAAGGAAGGCTATATCAATCTGGACATCCGCCGCAGTGGGACGAGCTACATCGAAATACCGGAAAACTGCACCGTCTCCCTCAACCTGGATGGCAAGCAGAAACCTTTGGTTTTCAAGAAGTCTGGCAAGTATGAGTTTGCCTGCCCCTAAATTGTATCTGTAAGGTATAAACCTTTTGTTTTTGCCATCTAAGTGGCAAGGCTCTGCCATCCTAATGGCAAAGCTCTGCCAATTAGGTGGCACGACTTTGCCATAGGCGTGGCAAAGTTTTGCCAACACTTTGTCGTCTGTCTGGCAAAACGACAACAAAACCTTTCTCTCGTAACCGTTAAAAAGTACCTTCCCGATAAAAATATAACTCTTCCGTAAGTAGTTTTCCCGGAGAAATCGTCTATACTTGTAGAAACGTTTCTTTGTTAGCATACGTTATGAATAGACCGAAAGAGGAAGATCGAGAACTGGTTCAGTTTAAGGAGTTGTATAAATCGAATGCTCCGATACTGATTTTTTATGCCGGGAAATATGTGGATGCCGTCACTGCCGAAGACTTGGTGCAGGATGTCTTTCTTAAAATCTGGCAAAAGAGGACTTTTCTGTTTCTGAAAGAAGGAATAAGGACTTATCTGTATCGCTCGGTCCAGCACGCCTGTCTGGATTACTTGAAACACCAGGAGGTGAAGGGTGACTATATCAGTGCCGTCACTACCAAATTGAAAATAGAAGAAATTTATTATAATGATGATCCGCAGTCTCTTTTTGCGGAAGACGAACGTTTGGAACTTATCTATAAGGAAATGGACAAGTTGCCTGAGAAATGTCGTGAAATCTTTACCATGTCTTATCTGGAAGAGCGGAAAACAGCGGAAATAGCCGTGTTGCTCAATATCTCGACCCGGACGGTGGAAGCGCAACTCTATAAGGCGTTGAAGATCTTACGGAGTATTTTGGTGGGGCTTTTGGTCTTTCTTTTAAAATTCTGGGACTTGGCGTAAGTATATCCGGAAACTGAATCGTGTATAATATAAACAAGCATTGGAATGTCTGGGAAATATAACATAGAAGAATTAATAATCCGTTTTCTGCAGCAGGATATAAACGAGGAGGAACTCCGTTTCCTGGAATCCTGGCTGGAAGAAGATGCGGAACACAAATCTTATTTCTTTAATCTGAAATGCATATCGGATTCCAGTCGTCGTTCTTTCTTTTCGAGAGAAGAGATGAATGAGGCAAGTTGGCGGAAAATGCATGCCCGTATGGAAAAAGATCATGGGAATGAGCTTTCTCATGATAGGTCACGAGCTGATCGTTTGTGGCTTTCGTTGGCAAAATATGCAGCGGTTGCCATCTTGGCTGTCGGGTTGGGCTGGGGAGTTCATGAGTTTTATGGAAATACGAAATCGTCTTATCTGGCGGAAGAAGATGTAATATATAATGAAATACATGTTCAGAAAGGCGGGCGTGCCAATGCGGTGATCTTATCTGATGGCAGTAAAGTCGTGCTGAATGCTGCGACAACTCTTCGGTACCCGACCAGCTTTAACGGGAAAAAGCGTCAGGTTTATCTGGATGGGGAAGCCTATTTCGAGGTTTCCAAAAATGAGGAAAAGCCATTTGTCGTTAAGCTGAACAAGCAGGATATAACTGTGCTGGGTACGACTTTCAATATACAAGCCTACGAAAACGAATCTTATAGTGTCGTGACCCTTCTGAGCGGGCGGGTTATGTTGGAGGCGTTCAATGAATCAGGAGAATCTACCGGCCGTATGTTCCTGAAGCCTAATCAACGTGCTTTATCCGATAATGAAAGCGGATCTGTTTCGCTGCATGATGTGGATTCTTCGTTTGCAAATGCTTGGGTAAACGGCGAATATAAATTTAAGGATGAGCCGTTATCTTCTATCTTTAAACGTTTGGAGAATTATTATAATGTACGGATACATTTGGATGATTCCCGTCTGGAACAAATCCGGTATACGGGAACTTTTTCGCTGGACCAGGACATTCTGGATGTGTTCCGCATCATCGATTATGAAAAACAGTTCACCTTCAAGCAGGTGAAACGAGATATATTTATAACAAAGAAATAATATTGTTGAACCTTTAAATCGAATAGCCTATGCACAACGTATAAGTCTTTAAAAGAAGAATCGGAAAATGGTTGCAACATTTCCCGATTCAAAAATCATTTTTAATTAGTTAACCGTTCTCCTTCGCTCTCGTCTGGAAAACTCTGCGAATGAGACAATTTAATAATAAAAACATCCAAATGTATGAAAAAAGAACGAGATGGCAGTGCTTTACTGTCGCTAAAAATAAAACGTATTATGAAAATCACGCTAATGTTTATATTAGTAGGAATACTTCAGATCTCTGCGACAACCTATGCCCAGGAACATCGTATTTCAGTCTCTGTGGAAAATGGAACATTTTACGATGTCGTCTCGCAGATAGAAAAGCAGTCTGAGTTTATGTTTTTCTATAGAAGTGAGGAGATTGATAATAATCAACGTATTAACCTGAAAGCAAAGGATAAGCTCATATCCGATATACTGAATGAAATTACGAATAACAATAATTTGACTTATAATATTACAGGTAAGCATATTATTATAACGAGAATCAAGGATCAGTCTAAAGGACAATCTTTAAGAAAAATTACAGGTGTAATTACCGATGATAAAGGTGAGCCGATTGTTGGAGCTAACGTCATAGAAAAAGGTTCTACGAACGGAACTATCACAAATATAGATGGCAATTTTACGATTGATGTTTCGGAAGGCAGTGTTTTGTTGGTTTCTTATGTGGGATATGATACTTACGAAATTAAAGTAACTGATAAAACTTCTTATAATATTGTATTGAAAGAAGACTCTGAAGCTTTGGATGAAGTTGTCGTTGTTGGATATGGCACAATGAAAAAGAAAGAACTGACAGGATCGGTAAGTTCTTTGAAAGCAGGTGATATCGTTAAAGTTGCTTCAAACTCGTTTACCAATGCAATACAAGGTAAAATCCCTGGTGTACAGATAACTCAAAGTAGTGGTGCACCGGGAGCAGGTGGATCAGTGCGGATCAGAGGTATCGGAACAACGAGTGGAAATGATCCTTTATATGTCGTTGATGGTATGCCAATAGGAGGGGGAAATATGTCTATTAGTGGGAGTGGAGATAATATTAGCGGATTATCCATCATCAATCCCAATGATATAGAATCAATAGAAGTTCTTAAAGATGCAGCGGCAGCTGCAATATATGGGGCCAGGGCGGCAAATGGTGTAATATTAATTACAACTAAAAGAGGTCATGAAGGATTGGCAAAGGTTAATTATAGTGGATATGTTGGAATGCAACAATTATGGAAGAAACCTGAATTTTTAAATGCAACAGAGTTTGCAACATTGGCTAATGAATTGTTTGCAAATTCTGGAATGGAACCGAATCCTGAGTTTTCTAACCCTTCATCATTAGGAAAAGGTACAGACTGGATAGATGCTATTTTTAGAACGGCTCTTACTCAGAATCATGATTTATCTGTTTCAGGGGGAAATAAAAATACTCAAGCATCTTTGTCTCTTGGCTTTTTAGATCAAGATGGTACGATGATAGAAACTTGGTATAAGAGATATACCGGGCGTTTGACTGTGGATCTGAAAGCTAATGATCATTTGAAATTCGGTTCAACCCTGGCTTTTACCTACACACAGGCAAAAGGACAACAAAATAACGAATTGAGAGTCGGAATCTTTAATTTAGCCCAGCAAATGTATCCTCATTTGGGATTAGATGATGTTATTGATGGCTCTACTGCATATTATACCTCACAAGCGGATAATCCAGTTCTTAGAGCTAAATCGATTGATAACAGGATGGAGAATATGAGGGTATATGGAAATGCATTTGGTGAGGTTGAGATATTCAAAGGTCTGAAATTCCGTTCATCAATAGGTTTTGATATGTTTACTACAAAGAATACATCTTGGCAACCTAAAGTTCAAAGAGGCCATTATAGAAATCTGCAGGCTACATTGACGGATGCCGATAATAGGGGGATTAATTGGTTGATAGAAAATACTCTTTCCTATTCCGGCGTTTTTGGGGATCATCGGATAAATGCATTAATTGGTCAAACAGCTCAGAAGAATAGAGCAGATAACTTATCCTCTACCGGTAAAGAGTATATTAATGAAACTATTCAAGTTATTAATGGTAGTAAATTTAGTGAAAGGACATCCTATGGCTCTAAATCGGAGTATGCACTAGCCTCTTATTTGGGACGTATAAACTATTCTTTTAAAGATAAATATTTACTTTCTGCGAGTTTGAGACGTGATGGCTCTTCTAATTTTGGTCCTAAAAATAAATGGGGTGTTTTCCCTTCGGCATCAATAGGCTGGAATATTTCAGAAGAAGAATTCATGAAACAGATTAAGTTTTTGTATTCTCTAAAGTTACGTGCAAGTTGGGGACAATTAGGAAATGATAATATAGGTTCATTTGGATATTTCAGTACAATTAGGATTGGAAATAATGCAGATAATTATATTTTAGGATCAGGGCAGAATCTAATTGTAGGTTCATCTATTCTTAAACCGGGAAATTCGGATCTAAAGTGGGAAGCAAGTGAACAATTAAATTTTGGTATTGATGCTTCTATCTTTAATGGACATGTCACAGCCAGTGTGGATTATTATATTAAAAAGACAAAGGACATGCTTGTTGCTCTTCCTGTTTCTTATGAAGCTGGATTTCAAACAGCTCCATCAATTAATGGAGGTACTATTGAAAATAAAGGATTTGAATTAGTGTTAGGATATAATGGTAGTGTCGGTGATTTTAGCTGGGGGGTCTCAGGAAATATATCAACATTAAGTAATAAGGTTACAAGTCTTGGAGTGGGGCTACCGATTGCTGGCAGTAGTGTTTCAGGTTATATTTCGTTACCAGCGACTTATACAGAGGTTGGTGAAGAAGTTGGTTATTTTAAGGGGTATATAGTAGATGGCATTTACCAAACCGATGACGAAGTCGATTTGGCATACCAACCTAATGCAAAAGCGGGAGATTTTAAATTTAGAGATGTCAATCATGATGGAGTTCTTTCCGATAAAGATAAGGTAAAAATAGGTAGTCCTTGGCCTAATTTTATGTATGGGGCAACAATCGATTTACAATATAAAGATTTTGATCTGAGTATTGCTTTATCGGGTGTAGCTGGTAATGAGATTTTTAATGCGAATAAAATAAATACTTATCCAATGAAGTATTTTGGTGGTTCTGGAATAGTAAATGCGTCTAAAAATATTTTAAACCGTTGGACACCTGGCAGTGGACGAAATGAGATACCTCGTCTGATCTATAATGATGCAAATGGGAATTATGCCAATAGTTCTACTTTTTATATTGAAGATGGTAGTTATATGCGCGTAAGAAATGTGACATTGGGCTATACTATACCTAAAGATATAATTAGTATAACGCGTGTAATATCAAATTGTAGAGTTTATGTAAGCGCACAAAATCTATTTACTCTTACTGGCTATTCAGGTTTCGATCCGGAAGTAGGTTCATCTTCACCTTTGAAAGCCGGAATAGATGATGGTGTTTATCCGGTTCCAAGAACATTTTTATTTGGATTGAATGTTAGTTTTTAATTATAAAAAATAAACAATATGAAATCAAAAATAAGTATATATATAGTATTTGTGACAATCTTTTTGAGTTCGTGTGGGAATGACTTCTTGACATTGACTCCTAAAGATACTGTAACCGAAAGTGGCTTTTTTATTACGGAAGAGGATGCTTATTCTGCATTGGCTGGCGTATATGCAACCTTGCAAGATGAAGCTGCTTTTGCCAATGTTCGAAATGCGGCTGATATAGAATGGGCAATAACAGGTGATTTGTATGAAATGGACAGAAGTGCGAATCGAATAGAACTACATTCTTTACGCTTACCTGCCAATAATACAATATTAAGAGATGTCTATTCTCGAGCTTATATAGGAATTAGTAGAGCAAATGTTGTTTTAGACAGGATTCCCCAAATGAATATTGATCAGTCTGTAAAAGATTTGATACTTGGTCAGGCTTTATTTATACGTGGTCTTTATTATTATAATTTAGTTCATTTTTTTGGAGGTGTTCCTTTAGTCACGACTGAATTGACTGCTTCTGATGATTTACAAATTCCAAGAGCTACGGCGGATGAAATTTGGGATCAAGTTGAAAAAGATTTTTTGGCTGCAGCAGATATGTTACCCGAAGTTTGGGTTAATGATGCAGATTTGGGCCGGGTAACATGTACCGCCGCATGGGGATTTCTTGTAAAAGCCTACTTGTGGCGTGAGAAATGGGATGATGCAATTACTTATAGTGAGAAAATTATAAATTCAGGCAGGCATGCTTTAATTCAGACCGGATTTAGGGATATCTTTCGTGAAGAAAATGAAAATAATGAAGAAATATTGTTTTCAACTCAGTTTAGTACTCAAACAGGGGAACAAAATAATTTGGTTGCCAGAACTGCCCCTCGTGGTGCACCTTCCATCTATACAGGCCCTTCAGCATGGAGTAATTTCGTTCCGAATCATCAGTTGGTTGATGCTTTTGAGGTAAATGAGGATAATTCTATAAAAGATGATAGGTATAGTGTCATTATGGGACCAGGTGAAATTCATCCGGAAAATGGTTATCAACTCCCTGAAGTTCCACCTGCTGGTATGACGCGTACCGGATATATTGTTACAAAGTATTGGTATATGCCACCGGTACAAGGTTCTGGTATAAATGCTCCTATTTTAAGGTATTCAGAAGTTTTGTTGAATTACGCAGAAGCTTTGAATGAAAAAGGACAATCACAGAAGGCTATGGAGTTGGTGAATCAAATTCGGCTTAGAGCAAAGTTGGATGCAAAACCTGTTACTTTGTCTAAAAGCCAAGTTTTAGATGCTATTTTTGATGAAAGAAGATTAGAGTTTATTTGGGAACCTACAGGTTCGTTTAATGATTTAAATAGGAGGGGACGTTTCCTGGATTTCATCAAAAAGAATAGGCCTGATTATGGAGAATTGGAAGTGGATAAAAAACCATGGTTGCATACAACTCCGATTTTATTTCCGATACCAACTGATGCTTGGACAAAAAATAAAGCATTGGAGCAAAATCCACATTATACATTCTAACTAAAAATGTAAAAGATGAATCCCGTAAACTTTATATATCAAATGGTTATCCGATATTCCCGGCAGATTGTTTGTTTTGCAATTCTTTTATTTTGCATAGGAGAAATCTTTGCTCAGTCTTCTGAAGAAAGACAGATAAAATATCTGGAAGAATCGTTACAAATTAATGAACCTAAGGACCATCGGCATGCCATAAGTTTACGGGTTTCATTACAAGATAGCACTTGGAGAGAGTGGCAGAAGAGGACAGGTGAACTACCTCCTGATTTTTCTCAAATGAAATCAGATTTATATTTACCTGAACCTTTGATGTGGCAAGGTAAAAAAATACAAACGAGGGATGAGTGGGTACAGAAATCTAATTGGATAAAAGAAGAATATCAATACTGGATAAGTGGACATCGCCCGCCGGCCCCTGATAATATCCGAGTGGAGATTCTTTCGGATCATTATGAAAATAATGTACATTTTCAGTTGATCTGTTTGTATTTTGGTCCTTCGCAACAGGCCAAGATGACATTTGAGCTTATGTTTCCACCAGGTGAGGGGCCATTCCCTGTTTATATGACTCAGTGGAATCACCGGGGTTGGGCTGAATTGGCCTTAAAAAGAGGCTATATAGCTTGTGTATATGCAGGGAGTGATGATTTTGATGACACGGAAAGTTACCGAGGTTTATATCCTGACTATGATTTTACATGCCTGATGAGGCGTGCTTGGGGAGCATCACGAGTCATTGATTATTTAATAACCAGAAAAGAAGTTGATACTCAAAAAATCGCAATAACGGGGCATTCTAGAAATGGAAAGCAATCGTTATGGGCTGCAGCGTTTGATGAACGCATCTCTGCCGTGGTTTCGAGTAGTTGTGGAACAGGTGGAGTTACTCCTTTTCGTTTCTCCGATCCACAATATTGTACTCAAACAATTGATGATATTTGTTCAAATGCGGCTCATTGGTTTCAACCTCGCTTGCGATTCTTTTTTGGAAGAGAAGATCGCTTGCCTGTAGAGCAAAATTTATTATTATCTTTAATCGCACCTCGTTCTTTATTGATACATTATTCAGTGATGGAGCGACAATTGAATCCTTGGGCGACAGAACAATGTTTTAAATCGATTAAAAGTGTCTTTTCATTTTTGGGAGTTACTTCAAATATTGGAATCTTACCAAGGTTTGGAGAGCATCCGGTAGCTACTCGAGATTTAGAGAAATGTTTGGATTTTTTAGATATTCAATTTCATCGGAAAGAAGGAAAATGGAATAATGAATGTTATTATAACTATAATTTTGAGGAATGGAAAGAAATAAATAAAAAAGCTGCAGTTTGTGATTCTGTACAACCAGAATATCTCGCGAAGCATAAAACATTTTCTTCTTTTGAGAAACAAAAGAAGAAAATACTGGAAAACCTGAAGTGGTTGTTGGGTAGAAAGCCGGTAAGTATTCGTGCTAACAATATAGGCTTTGTTCCGGAAGCAAGGATGGATTGGATAGACAATATAATAGGTCGCCCAAAGATGGAAAATGCATTTAATTTGAAGATTGGTCCTTATTATGCTATGAATAATCATTTATCCGGTTATTTATATTGTCCTGATACCGTTTTGCATAAAGATATTCCAGTTGTGATTTATTTACATCAATATGCTCATGCTCATGGGAGTGCTTATGGATATAGTTCATTTAATACGTCTAATAACAAAGAGTTATTTCAAAAATTGGTAGATAGTGGCTTTGCTGTTTTGTCTATAGATATGATCGGTTTTGGAACAAGATTGGAAGAGGGTTCTTTGTTTTATGAAAGATATCCAGATTGGTCTCTAATGGGACAAATGATTGAAGATGTCATATCATGTGTTGATGCAATTGGACATTTTTCATTTTTGGATAAAAATAATGTTTTTGTGTTGGGCAATACTATAGGTGCTTCGGTCGGACTGATGTCAGCTGCATTGGATGAACGTATTTCCGGAGTTGTGGCACTTTCAGGTTTTAGCCCTTGGCGTGATAAAGAACAAAATTATTCCTTGTGTAATTATTCGAAATATAATGGTTTCTTACCTTTATTGGGATTTTGGTCGGATAAACCATCATGTATTCCTATAGATTTTCCTGAGATTATATCTACGATAGCACCTCGACCTGTGATGTTGATTTGCCCTACAATGGATAAATATATGAATCGTAAATTGATTAATGAGGAATTTATGAATATCGGATTATGCTATGAATTATATGGTTTAAAAGACCATTTAGTATTTGATCAACCAAGAGAAATAAATAGACTGACCAATACGATGGTAGAAAATGTAATTTTTTTTCTCAAAAGAAATATTCAGTAAGATAAATATAATATTATGACAACACGACGCGATTTTATAAAAAAAGTAACAGCAAGTACTGCTGCATTATCTTTTGGAGGTGTTTTAGAAGGCTTTAGTGCAAAAAGTTACAATAATATTGTTGGGGCGAATGAACGAATTAAAGTTGGTGCTATAGGAGTTAATTCGAGAGGGCAGGCTTTGGCATGTAATTTCGCGAAACAAAAAAATTGTGAGGTGATAGGCATATGTGATGTTGATTCCCGTGCTTTGCAGAAATGTAAGGGAGCTGTTCTTAAGATAAAAGAAAATGGAATTGAGGAATATAGGGATTTACGTATCATGTTGGAAAATAATAATATTGATGCAGTCCTCATAGCAACGCCCGATCATTGGCATGCACCTGCTGCGCTGTTAGCGGCTAAGGCTGGAAAGCATGTATATTTGGAAAAACCTTGCAGCCATTCTCCGGAAGAAGGAGAAATATTGATTAAGGGTGCCCAAAAGTATAATTGTGTCATGCAAATGGGAAACCAACGTCGTTCTTGGCCGAATGTGGTAGAAGCGATAGAAGAATTAAAAAATGGCATTATCGGGAATGTCTATTTCGGTAAAAGCTGGTATACGAACAATAGGCCGTCGATCGGTATAGGGAAGGAAGTTCCTGTACCGGAATGGCTGGATTGGGATTTATGGCAAGGACCGGCTCCACATGTTGTTTATAAGGATAATATCCATCCTTATAACTGGCATTGGTTCTGGAGATGGGGAACCGGAGAAGCTTTGAATAATGGCACTCATATGGTTGATATACTTCGGTGGGGTATGGGATTGGAATACCCCACTATGGTAACTTCTGTCGGTGGGCGATATCGCTATAAGGATGATTGGGAAACTCCTGATACGCAGGTTATAAGTTATGAATTTGGCGATGGAAAGATGATGACTTGGGAAGGGAGAAGTTGCAATAGTCAGAATATCGAAGGGAGTTCTGTCGGAGCTATGTTCTATGGTGATAATGGAAGTTTGTTAATTACGGGTTCTAATGCATATACGGTTTATGATCTGAAAAATAAAATTGTCAAGGATGTTCAAAGTAATATTGCAATTGATCCCCGTAATTTGATGAATCCGGCAGAACAGTTGGATGCATTGCATATTCAGAATTTCTTTAATGCGATTCGGAAATCGGAACCCTTACATTCGGATATTGCTTCCGGACATAAAAGCACATTGTTGGTTCAATTAGGGAATATTGCTCAACGAGTAGGACATTCCTTAAAAATCGATGACCAGAATGGACGTATTATGTATGATAATGATGCCATGAAATATTGGTCGAGATCGTATGAACCTGGATGGGAAATGAAACTTATTATTGAATAAAAGTATAAGATAGAAGTATGACGATATGAAAAGTAAAATTTTAGTCACGATCTGTTTGATGTGCATTGCTTTATTTACAATGCAGGCACAAGATGTTATAAAAGTTGGTATTATAGGTCTGGATACATCTCATTCACCCGCATTTATCGGGTTGCTCAATAGCAAAGACCCTAAGCCTGAACATCAAGGGTTCAGAGTTGTTGCTGCTTATCCATATGGTTCAAGGACTATAGAAAATAGCTTTAAACGTATTCCTGAATATACCGAGAAAGCCAGGCAGAATGGCGTAGAGATAGTATCTTCTATAGCAGAACTGCTGGAAAAAGTGGATTGTGTGATGTTAGAGACTAATGATGGTAATTTGCATTTAGAACAAGCAGCCGAGGTATTAAAAAGCAAGAAACCAATGTTTATTGATAAACCTGTAGCTGCTGATCTGGTTGATGCGATAGCAATATTTAGATTGGCAGATCGATATAATGTCCCGGTTTTCTCTTCTTCCGCTTTGCGTTTTGTCCCTAAAAATGTAGAGTTAAGAAACGGGAAGTATGGCAAAGTATTGGGGGCGGATTGTTATTCTCCGGCTCCGAACGAACCCTCACATCCTGATTTTTCTTGGTATGGTATTCATGGTGTGGAGATTCTATATACTATTATGGGAACTGGTTGCAAAGAAGTTGCTCGTATGTCTTCGGAAGGAACAGATGTTGTAACCGGACTTTGGGAAGATGGACGAATCGGCACTTTCAGAGGTAATCGGACAGGTAAACATATTTATGGTGGTACTGCCATTTGTGATTCCGGAGCAGTGATTGCCGGCGGGTATGAAGGCTACGCTTGTTTATTGACTGAAATTTTGAAATTCTTTAAAACGAGAATTGTTCCAGTAAGTGAAGCTGAGACTCTTGAACTTTTTACATTCATGGCCGCTTCTAATGAGAGCAAACGGTTAGGGGGTAAACCTGTTTCTATGAAGTCGACATTTGAGAAAGCAGAGAAGCAAGCACAAAAGAAACTGAATAAGTTGAAATAAAGGATTTTGAATCTGGATACGAGGATTGTAATGACTTTAAATCTTATAAAACTAATAGCCTATGTCATCTAATATAATGTCAACAAGACGTGGTTTCTTATCTGGTATGGTAAGTCTTGGTTTGGGGAGTACTTTCAGTACCGGTATGCTGTTGAGTTCCTGTTCGGACGGGGAAAAACAAACTCCGTTACATCCGATAAATGAATTGTATATACCGGATCTTCCTGATAAAGCAATAGATGGGAAACCTATAAAAGCCGCTTTAATAGGATGTGGAGGAAGAGGTATTGGAGCCGCATTCAATTTTTTAGATGCGGGTAACGATGTGTCGGTTGTTGCATTGGCTGATTTATTTCCAGATAAATTAGAGGCTGGGCGCCAACGATTGGAGCAAGGAAAAAATGTTGACATTTCAGACGAAATGTGTTTTACCGGATTTGATGCATATAAAAGAGTGTGTGAGCTACCGGTTGATCTTGTTTTGATCGCGTCTCCTAATTGTTTTCATCCGGAACAAATGAAATATGCAGTTGAGCACGGTAAACATGTTTTTGTTGAAAAACCGGCAGCTATTGATTCTGCCGGTTATCGTTCTTTTTTGGCTGCATCGAAGCAGGCTGTGAATGTCGGTTTAAGTGTTTTACCTGGAACTCAGTACCGTTTTGACAGGAGGTTTGTTTCATCTTATCGAAAAGTGCAGGAAGGACTGATTGGAAATATAGTTTCCGGATATGTCTACTATCATACAGGGCGCGATCAGTATATTGTTCGCCGACCGGAATGGACAGATATGGAATATATGATTAGAGGGCATTTCAATTGGAGTTGGGTTAATGGAGATCAAGTCAGTAATATGCTGATACATTGGATTGATGTGTTCAATTGGTTTTCTCACCTTAAGCCATTGAATGTGTTAGGATATGGTTCCCGGATTCGTAAAAATATAGGAAATGTATATGATAATTTCAGTATGCATTTTGAATATGAAAGAGGTGTAACTGTAGAAGGGATGGTTCGCAGGATCGATGGATGCGATAATGGGGCGGGTGCGATAATTCATGGTGAGAAAGGATCGTGGCATAGTAGTGATTTTTCTATTCGTGATCGAAGTGGAGATATTATCTGGCAGTATGATGAAGAGGCTGCAAAAAGTGAATTTAAGGTTCATGACATGTATACTCTTGAGCACATTGTATTAATCAATCATATACGTAAAGGTGAAGTTTTAAAAGTTGCAGAATCAGTGGCGGTGTCTGCTTTGGCCGCAGTGATGGCCCGGGAGTCTGCTTATACGGGAAAAGTCTGTACCTGGGATCAAATGATTGCTTCGGATTTGAATGTCCTGCCCGAAGATATGGCATTGGTTAATGTTGATTTGAAACAATTTGAAGTTCCTTTGGCAGGAGCTCCTTTCATCATCGATTAGTCGCTAACGAAAATAGTCTGTTCTTTTGAGTATTATTTCTTTTTGCCCCGGTTTATAGGTGTATTTAGTTTTTTTCGTTACATTAGCACCTGTTTTTAATGACTTGGTTGGGATAAAGAAAATAATACCTTATGAAACACATTCTTTTACTACTCCTTTCTCTTTTTGCCCCGGTGGTCTGGGCGCAGCAAGCGGAACAATTCAAGCTCTGGCCGGATAAGCCGGAAGCCGGTGAAGCGGAAATATTTGTTTATCATCCGGCAAAGAGCGGGAAGGCGGCACCGGCGGTCTTGATCTGTCCCGGAGGCGGATATGTCGGGCTGGCGATGGATCATGAAGGGCACGATATGGCGAAGTGGTATGCTTCGAACGGATTTGTGGCCGTCGTTCTGAAGTACCGGATGCCGAAAGGCGTGCATACGGTTCCGTTGAGTGATGCCGAGAAGGCGATGTCTGTGATCAGGGGGAATGCGGCCAAATGGAATATAGATACCCATAGGGTTGGAGTTATCGGCTCGTCTGCCGGCGGACATCTGGCCGCTTCGCTCAGTACGTTGGCTGCGGATGCCAACCGGCCGGACTTTGCCATCCTCTATTATCCGGTGATCAGTTTTGACAAGATGAATACGCACGGCGGTTCTAAAAAGAACCTGTTGGGGGATGATATAGACAATCAAGCACTGATTGACCGCTACTCGTTGCAGAAACAGGTGGACGATAAGACGCCGAAAACATTGCTGCTGCTGAGTGATGACGATAAGACCGTTCCGCCGTTGAACTCTATCCTTTATTATACGGCTTTGAACGAACATCATATTCCGGCTTCCCTCTATATGTTCCCCGACGGAGGACACGGATGGGGTTTCCGGTATGACTTTACCTATTACCAGGAAGTGAAAGACCTGATACGTAAATGGCTTAAGCATATACAAATCACCGATTAGTCTATAGAATTATCAACTAAAGAACAAGAATAGTATGAAAAACATTTCAAGAAGAACTGCGATCAAGACAGTATTGGCGGGAAGTGCGGCAATGGCCGTATCCGGTATCGAAGCATCTGCTCCGGCAAAGAAAAAGAAAGTGGAGAAACCCGAACCGCTGAAAGGCAATATCCGCCATTCCGTGAGTAAATGGTGTTTCGGCAGCTATCCCCTGGATGAATTCTGTGACATTTGTAAGAATATAGGGATCGAATCGATCGAACTGCTCGACCCGCAGGACTGGCCTGTTGTGCAGAAGCATGGTCTGACTGTTGCCATGTGCCAGGGTGCTGGCTTAGGCATCGACCGCGGCTTCAACGATCCGAAACTGCACGACGAACTGGTAGCCAGCTACGAAAAGGTGATTCCGATGGTGGCCGAGGCAGGGCTGACCAATCTGATCTGTTTCTCCGGACGCCGCAACGGCCTGACCGACCTGCAAGGATGGGAAAACTGCGCGCAAGGCTTGAAACGCCTGATGCCGTTAGCTGAGAAACACAATGTCGTGCTGACGATGGAGCTTCTCAATAGCGTAGGGCATAAGGATTACCAATGCGATCATACGATTTGGGGCGTCGAGCTGTGCCGTCGTGTCGGTTCTCCCAACTTCAAGCTGCTGTATGATATTTACCACATGCAGATTATGGAAGGGAACATCATCGAGAACATCCGCAAATATCACGAATACTTCTCCCATATTCATACCGGAGGCAATCCCGGACGTGCGGAGATCGACGAAACGCAAGAACTCTACTATCCCGCCATCATGAAGGCGGTTGTGGAGAGCGGTTACAAGGGCTTCGTCGGACAGGAGTTTGTTCCGAAGCAGGAAGATAAGATCGCTTCGCTCGAAAAGTGTATCCGTATCTGCGATGTATAAGCGACTGGAGATGAAAAGAACTGCTATCTATCCCCTGTTGCTGATCTTCGCCCTGTGCGGATGCAAAGGGAAGACAGACACTGCTTCGGTGGAGAACGCCTTCAGGGCCGGAGAAATCTGGCCGGACAATAACGGCGTGCATATCAATGCCCACGGAGGTGGAATGTTGCAGCAGGGAGATACGTACTATTGGTTTGGTGAACATAAGACGGAAGGTGAAGCAGGTAACCGGGCTTTGGTCGGCGTGCATTGCTATTCTTCCAAGGACCTGTATAACTGGAAAGACGAGGGAATCGCTTTATCCGTCTCGGAAGATGAATCCAGCCCGATTGTAAAAGGCTGTATCCTGGAACGTCCGAAGGTAATCTTTAATAAGAAGACTGGTAAGTATGTGATGTGGTTCCACCTCGAACCGAAAGGTGCGGGCTATGCGGGAGCCAAGAGCGGCGTTGCCGTGAGCGACAAGGTCACGGGGCCTTACACGCTGCTTTCCGCCGACCGTCCGAATGCCGGTTTCTGGCCGAAGAACGTGCTGGATATCCATAAAGGCAAGGTGCCCGAAGAGGCAAAGAACGGTTTCGGTGGCGGCGACCTGCCTGCGCATCCCGATACGCTGAACCTGCTGGGCCGTGACTTCGAGAGCGGACAGATGGCACGCGATATGAACCTGTTTGTGGACGATGATGGGAAGGCTTATCATATCTATGCTTCGGAGGATAACAGCACGCTGCATATTTCCGAACTGACGGACGATTATACGGCCTGTTCCGGCAACTACGCCCGCTTCTTTGTCGGTCGTTTTATGGAAGCGCCTGCCATGTTCAAGAAAGACGGCAAGTATTACCTGATCATGTCCGGCTGCACCGGTTGGGCACCGAACCCGGGACGTTCCGCTGTCGCTTCCTCTATCTGGGGACCTTGGGAAGAGCTGGCCAATCCCTTTGTGGGAGCCGATTCGGAAACCTCTTTCCATTCGCAGAGCACATACGTGCTGCCTGTTCCCGGAAAACCCGGACAGTTCATCTACATGGGCGACCGCTGGACACCCCAAAATGCCATAGACGGCCGCTACATCTGGCTCCCTATCCACTTCGAAGGCGATCAGCCTGTTATCGAATGGAAGGATAGCTGGAAATATTAGATATGTTTTGTGCGGCTGCATTCAAACTTTCACTACTTTTGCAGCCGCATAAAACAAACAAGAATGAAACCAACATTGTCAATTAAGTCTAACCCTTTTTCGGTTAGAGAGTTAAAGGATTACCTGGGCATTGCCTTAGGTATGATTTTGTACGGTATAGGATGGACCGTTTTCCTGTTGCCGAACGATTTGCCATCGGGAGCGGTTCCGGGTATCGCCTCTATTATTTACTGGGGGACGGGGTTGCCTGTACAGTACACTTACTTTGCCATTAACGGCTTTTTGCTGTTGCTTTCGTTGAAGATCTTAGGATGGAAGTTCAGTGTGAAGACAGTGTTTGCGGTTTTTGTTCTGACGTTCTTCCTTTCCGTGATACAGCAATTGACTGCCGGACTCCAACTGTTGCAGAACCAGCCTTTTATGGCCTGTATCCTGGGTGCTATCTTTTGTGGTGGCGGTATCGGTGTCGCTTTCGCGTCGAACGGCAGCACGGGCGGGACGGATATCATTGCGGCGATCGTCAACAAATACCGGGATGTCAGCCTGGGACGTATGATTATGTTCTGCGATATGATTATTATTGCATCCAGTTATTTTGTGTTGCACGATTTAGAGAAGGTGGTTTATGGGTATGTGACGCTGTTTGTCACCGGCTATATGATCGACCAGGTGGTTAACAGTTCCCGCCAGTCGGTCCAGTTCTTTATCATTTCCAATAGATATGAAGAGATCGGAAGGGAGATCAATGCCTTGCATCGTGGCGTGACTGTGATCGACGGAACAGGGCTTTATACGGGGAAATCGGTAAAAATGATGTTCGTGTTGGCTAAAAAGAGCCAGTCTAATACGATCTTTCAGATCATCAATGATATCGACCCACGGGCCTTTATCTCCCAGAGCGCCGTTATCGGTGTGTATGGCGAAGGCTTCGACCATTTGAAAGTAAAGAGTAAATCATAAATTGACAGATTGTCAAAAAGTCAGATCCGGCAGGGTTCCTTTTGCGTGTGGCAAGGGATCTGCCGGATTTTTTTGTACAATCGATTCTCGCGGACTTAAGGTTTGACATTCTGCCATCGGGATAGAAGAAAGGGTATCATTTCGCTTCGGGGAACGGTTTTCATAGCCATGCGGTTGGAAGGCGTGATAATTATCTGTCGTGATCTCCGGCAAAATGATAATCCGGAAAGGACTGTCGGGAGAGGCCTTCCAGAGAAAACAACACGGTTACAGTCGCTTATTTCTCTGAAAATAGTGACTTCTTAGCATAAAAGCAATGGCTTTTGGATGTAAAAGAGGGTACTTTCGGGGGAAAAAGTGCTTATGTTTGTGGGAAAAAGTGCCTACCTTTTGGCAAATAGGTCGGCATGAAATGGTAAATGGGTCGGCATGTAACCGGAAATGGGTCTGCATGCAGCGGGAATTGCCTGCCGGGGGAGGTTGAAAGGGATGCTTGGGTAAGAAGTTGTGTTAGCGGTGGCGCTGAAATTTGGATAATATGATAGTAAAAGGATAGTTGTTATTCCTTTTTGATAATAGCAAAAGAAATAACAGACTTTGTAGGGGCAGTTCGCGAACTGCCCTCTTTGTTGTGTGAAACAGAGGTGTTTGCCCGTTATCTGTTGTTGTATTGTTAGGGGAGGGCGGTTCGCGAACCGCCCCTACGAAATCCCTGTTTTTATGCCGGCGTCTTGTTGTGTTACGGTTCCATGACCACCTCGATCCGGTTACCCTGTCCGATCAACTTCTTGGCGAATGCCTGGATCTTGGCGGGGGTGATGCCTTGCAGTGTTTCGACATATTGCGTTTCGCCGTTGAATCCGCGGAAATAGTAATTGTCTAATGTCGTTAGCCAGTAAACGTTTTCCTGCAGGTTCTCGGCATGCCGTTTCAGGATATTGTCCTGGCTCTTCTTGAAATCTTCTTCGCGCGGACCGGACTCGGTGATGTTTGCCAACTCGGTGCGGACGATCTCGTTCATCCTTTCCCGTTTGGCCGGGTCCGTATCGAAATAGGCCTGCAGGAAGGTTTGTCCTTCCGGGAAGGAGGATATTTGTGCGGAAGTCTGTACGCCGTAGGTGCCGCCTTCGTCTTCGCGTACCTTTTCCATATACACGAGGTCGAGGATTTGCTTCAGCATGGTGGCCGTCTGGAGGTTTTCCAGGTTGTAATCCATTTGTCCGGACCAGAAGTTGACAACCGATGCTTTCGGTGTCTCTAACTGACGCTTGAAGATATTCGTGTACTCGCCTTTGCGGATGGCCGGGACTTCGGCGGGATTGCCTTTCTCGACGCGTCCTTTGGCGGGCAGCGTTGCCAGGTATTGTTCGATGTAGGGGCGGATGCTGTCCATATCGATGTTCCCGACAAATGTAAAGACGAAGTCGGAAGCGTCTGCAAACCGTTCCTTGTACATCTCCATAATGCGCGGGTAACTGATGTTACGGAAGTCGTCAGCCGTGATGCGGGCGGCACGCGGGTTATTCTTGTAAATGGCCTCTGTCAGCGTGTCGCTGAATGCGACCATCGGGTTCAATTGCAGGTTCTTCAACTGTGCGATCATACGGCCTTCGAAAGAGGTGTAAGCCTCTTCGTCCATGCGCGGCGCCGTGAAATAGAGATAAACCAGTTCGAACAGCGTCTTCAGGTCGGACGGGGTGGCATATCCGTTTACGTTTTCCGTGTTCAGGCCGATGGAAGGGGAGCAGGAGACTTTCTTTCCCGCCAGGACCTTATTCAGGTCGGTCGCTGAGAAGTTGCCGACTCCACCGAGTGTGATCACGTCGTTGAATACCTTCAGGTTATCGATGTCCTTTGCCCCGAACAAGGTGCTGCCGCCGGGACTGGTTGCCGTCATCAGGATTTCGTCTTTCTTGAACTCCGTATGTTTCAGTACGACTTTGATGCCGTTGCCGAGTGTAAGGACGGTTGCGCCGAATAGCGGGTCTGTTTTCGTCTCCTTGATTCGTCCGGGGGCGGGTAGCTCAGGAATCAGCGGTTCGTTGGAAACCGTCTCCTCGTAAGGTTCGACAGGTAACTGCTGTGCCTGGATAAAGTCTTCCAGCAGTTGCGCTTCGGTCGGGTATTTCATGTCTTCCTTGTCCGGACCGGTCAGGCCGATTACAATGTTCTTGTCGCCGATCAGGCTTTCTGCGTATTCGTTAACCTGTTCTACCGGTATTTGCGGAGCGATCCCGCTGATCAGCTGGTACTCCGTTTCGATGCCGGGAATATAACCTCCGTCGGTAAAATGGCGGACATATTCGTTGGTGAAGGAGCGGTTCTTCTGTTTGTCGCGGTCGTTGAACAGCGATTCGTATTGTTTCAGCACATTGATGCGGGCACGGTCGTATTCCGAAGCCGTGAAGCCATAGCGTTTCACCCGTTCCGTCTCCGTCACGAGTGCGTCGAACGCTCTCTTCAGGCCGCCTTCTTCTACCAGGGCGGCAACCGTGAAGGCGCCTTTTGTCTTGGCGATCATAAAGTCGCCGTCCGAAGCCTGTGCGGCGACAAAAGGAGGATCCGCCTTCTGCATCATCTCGGCGAAGCGTTCGTTTATCATTGTCTCGATTACATTTTCCATGTAATCTTTCATCAGTCCGGCGGCTGTCGCATACAGTTCGCGCGGCATCTTGTCATGCTTATAGAAGATAGAAAGGATAATATTGGAAGCCTCCTTGTCTTTGGCAATGGAGACAAGCGGTTTGTCGTTGTCCGCCACTTCCATGTATTCGCGCTTGGCGGGGTTGACCGGGGCCGGGATATCGGCGAAGATGCGCTTTACGGCGGCCTCTACCTGGTCTACGTCTATATCGCCCACGATGATGATTCCCTGCAGGTCCGGACGGTACCATTTCTTATAGTAAGCCCGGAGCTCGTCCGGTTTGAAGTTGTTGATGACGTCGATTGTCCCGATCGGCATCCGGTGTGCATATTTATTATCTGGGAACATCTTCGGAAGCTGCTGTTCCCAGATGCGCGCCTGTGCGTCCTGCCGCGTGCGCCATTCCTCCCGGATCACGCCGCGTTCCTTCTCTATGGCCGTGTCTGCAAGCGTGATGAAGCCCGACCAGTCGTGCAGGATCAAGAGGCAGGAGTCGACAACGCTCTCACGTGTGACCGGAGCGTTCATGATCATATAGACCGTTTCGTCGAAACTCGTATAAGCGTTGAAGTTCTCGCCTCCGCGCATCCCGATACTCTCGGTGAACTCGTCCATGCCATGGCCGGGGAAATTCTTGGTCCCGTCGAACGCCATGTGCTCGAGGAAGTGGGCCAATCCGCGTTGGTTTTCCTCTTCCAGGATAGAGCCGACGTTCTGGGCGATGAAGAAGTCTGCACGGTCTTTCGGCTGTGCGTTATGGCGGATATAATAGGTTAGCCCGTTATCTAACTTCCCGTATCTGACTTTCGGGTCTACGGGTAACGGCTGGAGCTGCGGTTGCTGGGCTGCCAGTTGGAGGGCGGCGAGTATCCAGAGGAGGCATCCGATGGAGAGAATCTGTCTGATCTTCATATCACTTATTTTCTTATTGTCAAGAGGCGACAAATGTAACAGTTTTTTATTACAACAGACATAATATTGAAAACGTTTGCCCTTATTTAGGAAAAAACGGAAGAGAATGCTTTTCCGTATGGAAAAAATATCTATTTTTGTAAGGTTGTTGTTTTTATGTGCACGCAAACATTAATAATTTATCTAATATATTTACCATGAAATCAGATGACATTTCACGCCGCTCGTTTCTGAAGCGGGCATTTGCTCTTTCTGCTGCTACAGCAATACCTTCTTTCTGGATTCCCTCGAAGGCCAATGGGATGCCGGGTGTTCCTTTCGTCAGTGCTAACGAAAAAGTGAGAATCGCTTTTATCGGTATCGGTAATCGTGGAGGCGATATTGCACAGGAGCTGTATAAAACCGGCTTGTGTGAAGTCGTAGCCCTTTGCGACGTCGATATGGGAGCTCCCCATACTCAAAAAGTTATTTCCATGTTCCCGAAGGTGCCTCGCTTTCAGGATTTCCGTCAGATGTTCGACAAGATGGCAGATAAGATCGATGCCGTGACGGTCGGTGTGCCTGACCATGCCCATTTCCCGATCACGATCGAGGCAATGGCTCATGGAAAACACGTATATGTAGAGAAACCGATGGCCCGCACCTTCCAGGAAATCGAACTGATGATGAAGGCCGAAAAGAAATTCGGCGTCGTTACGCAGATGGGTAACCAGGGACATTCCGAAGCGAACTACTTCCAGTTCAAAGCATGGAAAGAAGCCGGCCTGATCAAAGACGTAACGGCTATCACGGCTCACATGAACTCTCCGCGCCGCTGGCATAACTGGAACCCGAACATCAAACACATGCCGATGGGCGAACCGGTGCCCGAAACATTGGACTGGGATACCTGGTTGGGCGTCCGTCCGTTCCACGAATATAACCACGATTATCATCTGGGACAGTGGCGTTGCTGGTATGACTTCGGTATGGGTGCGCTGGGCGACTGGGGAGCTCATATCCTCGATACAGCCCATGAATTCCTGAATCTCGGCTTGCCGACGGAGATCAATCCGCTCTATCTGAAGGATCATAATCCGTTCTTCTATCCGATGTCTTCCCGCATCCTGTTCCGGTTCCCGGAAAGAAAAGATATGCCGGCCGTAGATGTTACCTGGTACGACGGTCTGGATAATATCCCGACTGTACCTGAAAACTACGGTTCTTCGGATGTCGATCCGAACATTCCTCCTGTTGCCGGCGGTAAATTGCAGCTGACTAAACTGAATCCCGGTAAGGAGATTTATACAAAGACATTAACATTCAAGGGTGGCTCTCACGGCAGCACATTGTCTGTCATTCCGGATAAGGTGGCTAAAGACATGAATCCGACCTTGCCGGAATATCCGAAGAGCCCGTCCAACCACTACGCAAACTTCCTGCTGGCTTGCCAGGGTAAGGAAAAGACCCGTTCTCCGTTCCATATCGCCGGCCCGTTGAGCCAGGTATTCTGCCTGGGTGTGTTGGCACAGCGTATGAACCGTAAGATCGTATTCGACCGCGACCTGAAGCAGATCGTGAACGATCCTGTTTTGAACCAGATGCTGGTAGGCGATATGCCGCGACGGGGTTGGGAAGAATACTATAACATTTAATAGAAGTTTCTAAGATCGTTATTCGTAACGGTTGACTATTTTTTGAGAAGGCAAGCTTTTCGGGTAAGCTTGCCTTTCTTTTTGTTTATAGGAAATCCCTGCCGATTCTCGTTTGAAAACTCTATCTTTGTGCTCGTAATACGCATAGGGACATGAGTATATTTGAAGGATACGTGGGCATTCGGTTATGGGACGGGCAGTTGGTGGACGATGTGATCTTCTCGCTGCTCCTGTTCCTGTTTATCGTCTTTGCGTTTGTGTTCCGGATGAATTTCCAACTGTTTGTGAAGATGCTGAAAGACGCTTTCCTGGTGAAGGAAAGGCAGAACCTGTTTGATGGCGTAGCCGGAAAAAGCGGTTTCTTTTTCCGCAACTTTATGACGTTCCAGGTATTATTTCTTTGCAGCATTGCCTTGATCGCTATCGGGCGGATATACGGAATCGTCAGCTATGTGGAGTGGAGGGAAGTGCTGTGGGCGTTCGGCGCGGTTTTTTGCGTGCTGTTCCTGTTCTATCAGTTTAAGCAAAGTTGTTATTTTTTGTTAGGCAGCGTGTTTGCCGATCCGAATAAATACCGGCTATGGAAAACAAGCTATAATGCCATAATGGGGGTCTGGGGTGTGTCGTTATACATACCGGTGCTGTGGTTAGTGTTTGTCGGGACTCACGTGACAATACCTGTAGTTATGTTTTGTATTCTCTATATTTTGTGTCGTTTTGTAATAATTTATAAGACAATACGGATATTTCACAAGAAAAGCACTGGTTTATTATATATTAGTTTGTACCTTTGCACCCAAGAAATTTTACCTCTGGTATTTTTGTACGAAGGTATGGTTTATTTGTATAACTTTATCGAGACAAGTACTCTATGGCATTGAACATCAAAAAGTTGCTGGTATCACAACCGAAGCCTGCATCCGAGAAGTC
>OGZX01001253.1_pt1 | contig 26613 bp, 21 predicted proteins | sample 1576881 | NCBI WGS metagenome assembly OGZX01 (sample SAMEA3541542, study PRJEB24748) | human gut metagenome | biome: human gut; feature: human-associated habitat; material: faeces | place: China | collected 2012
GGAGGAGCAATTGTTCTCCCGCTATTTCCGCCCCGCCCGAGAAGAGGAAGCGGGAGAATGGCTATCGCCTGCGGAGATACTGGAAGAAATTCAGCAACATAGCTCCATACCGATTTCGGCAAAGCGAGTGAGCGTGTTCGGAAGGATATTGCAGAAGCACGGGGTAAGGTCGAAGAGGGTGCAGAGGGGGACGGTGTATTGTGTGGTGAGGGTGGAGAGATGAAAATAGGGATGGAGTTGAAGGTGATATAAATTCTTTTTCCTAACTTTGTGGAATAGAAAGATTGAATAGAATAAAACAAATTCCCATTCAAAGCAAAAGTACTGTAATATAAACAATCATGATAACAGGCGATATTAAACAGAAAATAAATACTGTATGGCAAACATTTTGGAACGGTGGATTTACCGCTCCTATCACGATATTAGAGCAGATGACCTATCTCTTCTTTATGAAATTGCTGGATGACAAGCAACTTCGAGAAGAGGCTAATGCTAATTTATTAGGCGTTACGCTTACCAACAAGACCTTTGGCAACGGTAATTGGGAAAATCCGGAAACGGAAATGAATCCGGAAACAAAAAAGAGAAGAGAAGTGCCATACCACGAACTGCGATGGCACATATTCAAAAATATGCAGCCCGACAAGATGTTACAGCGTGTTCGCAACGATGTATTTGTCTTTATCCGAAATATAGGTAACAAAACCTCGGCCTATAGTCAAGCCATGCAAGATACGGTTTTTCTTATTACTGATGCCCGCATGCTGACACGAATAGTTGAAGGCATTGACGAACTTGACATGAGCAACACTGACACGATGGGAGATGTCTATGAGTATATGCTCGGCAAGATGGCCGCCAGTGGTACTAATGGCCAGTTCCGCACACCGCGCCACATTATCCAGATGATGGTGAAATTAATGAAGCCGACACTAAAGGACAACATTTGCGACCCAGCCATGGGATCGGCAGGTTTTATCGTAGAATCTGCCAAATACATCAAAGAGCATGAGCAAGACAAACTGTTAAATGAAGAGAATGCCAAGCGCTATAAAAGTGAAATGTTTCATGGTTCGGACAGTGATGGTACCATGATGCGTATCGGCTGCATGAACATGATGCTGCACGATGTAGATTTTCCACAGATACAGAAGCGTAACAGCTTGTCGGACGAGAATCAAGATACCAGCAAATACACGCTGTGCCTGGCCAATCCGCCTTTTGCCGGAAGTCTGGATACAGACGATATTGCCACCACATTGCGTTCTGCCGTAAGTACCAAAAAGACAGAATTGCTTTTCCTGGCTTTGTTCATGCGGATGCTCGAAACGGGCGGACGATGTGCAAGTATTGTACCGGATACGGTACTGACCGGAGACGGCAAAGCCTATACCGACATACGGAAAGCATTGGTTGACGAACATTGCCTGCGAGCCATCATCTCCATGCCCAGTGGTGTGTTCCAGCCTTACAGTGGTGTAAGCACAGCCATCATCATCTTCACCAAGACGGGAACGGGAGGTACGGATAAAGTATGGTTTTATGATATGCACAATGACGGTTACAGTCTGACTACTCAGCGCACGCCTATCGAAGGTAATGAAATTCCCGACATTATCCGCCGCTTTGACGACATGAGTATAGATGCAAACAATGACCGCAAGGCGCAATCCTTCCTTGTACCGGTGGAAGAGATTCGCGAAAACGGATATAGCCTCTCCTACAAGAAGTATCACGAAGTGGAGCGTACTGTGGTGGAATATGAAAAGCCGGAAGTGATTATAGATAGAATGGAACTGCGCCAAGCAGAAATCACAAAGGCACTGGCGGCATTCAGAAAGATGTTGGAGGAATAAGAGCATGGAAACAACATTATCTGTAAATCAATCGTTCAAAGATTGGGTAAATCATCTGAAACAAGACATTCGCAGTGCTCAGATAAAAGCGGCTGTACGTGTGAACAGCGAACTGCTTCACCTCTATTGGCAATTAGGTGCTGAGATTGTAGAGCGGCAGAAAGAGGCTACTTGGGGAAGTGGCTTTTTAGAAGAATTGAGTCGTGAACTAACGGCTGAGTTTCCTGATATGAAGGGACTCTCATATCGTAATATTCGTAGTATAAAGCAATGGTATCTATTTTATAATGAGCGAGATACAATTTGGCAACAAGTTGTTGCCAAATTAGGTGAAGAGAGGTTTTTCTCTGTTCCTTGGGGGCACCATCTCTATATCATTTCCCAATGCAAGGAAGTAGATAAGGCACTGTTCTATCTGAATGAAACGGTAGAAAATGGCTGGAGCCGGGCCGTATTGCTCAACTTCCTGGATACCGACCTCTATGAGCGACAAGGCAAAGCGGTGAGCAATTTCAATCGCCTACTGCCCAAACCTCAAAGCGACTTGGCTCAGCAGACACTTAAAGACCCTTACAATTTCGATTTCCTGACTATTACCAAAGATTTTCAAGAATTGGAGTTAGAGAAGGCTTTAACACAGAATATCACCCGTTTCTTACTCGAATTGGGCAAAGGCTTTGCATTCGTGGGACGTCAAATTCCTTTGGAAGTAGGCGATGAAACAATCTATCCCGATTTGCTTTTCTACCACTTGGAGTTACGTTGTTATTGTGTTATCGAGTTGAAGGTGCAAAAGTTCAAACCAGAGTTTGTGGGTCAGCTCGGTACTTATATCAGTGCGGTAAACCATCTGAAATGCAAACCGAGCGACAATCCCACCATCGGCTTGCTTATCTGCAAGACGAAGAATGAAGTGATGGCACAGTATGCACTCGAATCAACCAATCAGCCTATTGGCATATCAGAGTATGAGCTGTCTAAGTTGACGCCTGAAAACATCAAGAGTCAATTGCCTTCGATTGAGGAAATTGAGGAGCAGGTGAAAAGGATTCAAGGGAAGGAGGAGGAAGAGGGATGAAGATTGATAAGAGTAAGTGGAAGGAGTATGAACTTGGCAGACTCTGTAATTTGAAGGCAGGAGCAGCTATAAGTGCTTCAGAGCTATCTCCTCAATATAGCAAAGGACTATTTCCTTGTTTTGGAGGAAATGGGTTGCGTGGATATATCGCGAAATGGTCTAATGAAGGAAAATATGTAATTATTGGACGACAAGGAGCATTATGTGGAAATGTAAATATCGCAAACGATAAATTTTATGCGACAGAACATGCAGTAGTTACTTATCCAAAGGAACCTACAGATGTTGATTTCTTATATTATATGCTGAAAGCAGCAAACCTAAATCAGTATGCAACGGGTTTAGCACAACCTGGCATATCAGTGAAAATCATCAATAAAGTTTCTGTTGTTGTGCCTCCTTTGACTGAGCAAAAAGCTATTGCCTCTGAACTTAACACCCTCCAATCCCTCATCACCCAATATCGTGAACAACTAAATGATTACGATAAGTTGGCGCAAAGCATCTTTCATGAGATGTTTGGGGATGTGATAATAAATGAAAAAGGATGGACTTGCAATCCTTTCCATAAACTTTTTTCGTTAAAGAGTGGAGATGGATTAACTGCTAAGCAACAAATTTCTGGAGACTTTTTAGTATACGGAGGTAATGGCATCAATGGCTCTCATACACAATACAATAAAGATGGTGAATACATTATAATTGGTAGAGTAGGGGCTTATTGCGGTAACGTAAGATATGTATCAGGTAAGTTTTGGCTAACAGACAATGCATTTGAATTAAAAGAAAAGCTTAACCCTCAAAATAAATACTACTTACAATATTTATTACAAAAATTAAATTTAGGACATTATGCCCACAAAGCAGCACAGCCTGTTATTTCAAATACAGTATTAAAGGATATTCCTATACCCCTTCCCCCCCTCCCCCTTCAGCAACAATTCGCCTCCCGCATCGAATCCATCGAAGCTCAAAAGGCATTGATTAAACAACAGTTAGCGGATGCTCAAACCCTATTTGACAGCCGTATGCAATATTATTTTGACTAAACACACATAGCAAGATGAAAAACTTTGATTACCTTAAACAGATAAACGGCTTTGAGCAGGTTTACAATTACTGCAACCTCGTGGAGCAATATCAGATAGTCAATCCCGAAATATCAGCACAAAACGGGAGGTTGGCACTTGAAAGCTTGGTAAAAATCATCTACCAGCTAAAACAATGGCCCACTTCTGAACGACCAAACCTCTATTCCTTAGTAACCGATGAACGCTTTACAGACTTCATCAACAATGAGGAAATGATGAAACGCATTCATTACATCCGCAAAGTAGGCAACAACGCCATGCACCCGGATGGAAATGCCGTGACACGTAGAGAATCGTTCTTCCTCTTGCTCAATCTCTATTATTTTGTAGGCAACATCATGCTGACGTGGCTCTTGATTGATGAATTGCCCCAATTTGACAAGGCACTGATACCCGGAAACATCAACCAAGCAGAGCCACACCTCCATCACACCCCTACCCAACCTGCCGCCATCGATGATGCCACTACTGCTGCCGCAAGTAGTGCAGCCAATGCCGCATCAGGACAAGAACAGCCAAAGACGTTTGCCGCACAAAATCCAACAGAACTCAGCGAAGCCGAAACACGCCTCATCTATATAGACCTGCTCCTCAAAGAAGCCGGATGGTCAATAATAGAAACCAAAGGTAGCATCACCAGAAGCAAAGCTTGCATAGAAATAGAAGTTGAAGGTATGCCCAATTCTTCGGGTAAAGGTTATGTGGACTACGTTCTGTTTGGTGACAATGGGCTTCCACTTGCCGTAGTCGAAGCCAAAAAGACAAGCATAGACCCGGCAGAAGGTCGCCGACAAGCAGAACTCTATGCCGATTGCCTGGTGGCTAAATACGGTTGCCAGCGTCCCGTCATCTATTATACTAACGGATTTACTACCAAAATAATAGACGGCTTGGACTACCCGCCACGCACCGTAATGGGATTTCACACACAAAAAGAATTGATGTGGATGCTTTCCCAGAGAAACCGTTCTGATATTACGGATTTGACAATCAATGAGACCATCACAGACCGGGATTATCAGAAACGAGTTATCGGCTCCGTTTGCACACATTTCAATTCCCTGCACCGACGTGCTCTGTTGGTAATGGCCACAGGCACAGGGAAGACACGTGTCAGCATCTCCATTGTAGATGTACTGGCACGCAACGGTTGGGTGAAGAATGTACTCTTTTTAGCCGACCGCACGGAGTTGGTGAAACAAGCCAAAAAGAACTTTGAAAAGCTGTTGCCCTCTCAAACGTGTAGTCTACTAATGGAAAAAAAATGTGATAAAAACGCCCGCATCCTATTCTCCACTTATCAGACAATGATAAATTACATCGACCAGGATGATAAAGAATTCACTATCGGCAAATTCGACCTCGTCATCATTGATGAAGCCCATCGCTCGGTATTCGGCAAGTTCGGTGCTATCTTCAGTTACTTCGACAGCCTACTGTTGGGACTTACCGCTACACCGCGGGATGAAGTGGACCGTTCCACTTATCAACTCTTCGAAATGGAGCAAGGTATACCTACCGACAACTACGAATACCAGGAAGCTGTAGATAACGGCTATTTAGTGCCTTATAACGCCGTATCCATCACAAGTGAAATACTTACCCAAGGCATCGTAGAAGAACGATTGTCGAATGAAGAAAAAGAAGAGCTGAAAGAAATCTTTGAATATGAAAAGACCCGTGCCATGCTGGACGGAGATTATAAAAGGGATATCAGGCCGACAGAAATATTCAGCTACATACACAATACCGATACGGTTGACAAAGTGCTTGACAACCTTATGACAAACGGGCTAAAGGTAAATGATGGAGCAAGAATCGGGAAAACCATCATCTTTGCCTACAACCATAAACACGCCATGCTCATTGCAGAACGGTTCAATATACTCTATCCCGAATTAGGGGGCGATTTTTGCAGAGTGATAGACAATTACGAAAAATATGCGGAATCCATTCTTGATAACTTCAAAGACGTGAACAAGATGCCACAAATAGCGGTGTCTGTCGATATGCTTGATACCGGAATTGATGTGCCCGAAGTTCTCAACCTGGTATTTTTCAAGCCCGTACGCTCAAAGATTAAGTTCTGGCAGATGATAGGACGTGGCACCCGGCTGTGCAAAGACCTTTTCGGTCCGAGCAAAGACAAAAAAGAGTTCATGATATACGACCATTGGGGCAACTTCAACTACTTCAACATGGCAACAGATGCCAACGAAAATACAAGTAAGTTATCTATAGTAGGACGGCTTTTCAACCTCCGCGTTGACTTGAAGACTGCACTCCAACTCCACGAATATCAGGAGAATGAACAGACGAAAGCTTTCCATGATGAACTGGCAGACCTGTTACATCGCCAAGTGTCAACCCTCAAAAGAAACCGTATTGATGTCAGAATGGTTCTTGCATTGGTAGATACCTACTCCATTTCCACCAATTGGATTTGTCTATCACCAATTCAGGCACAAGATATCAAAGACAATCTGGCCCAACTATTGATTCAAAAGAGCGAAGACATTGCAGCCTTGCAATTCGATGCATTATTACTCAAACTACAATTGTCATTGGTTGATTCTACGATAAAAGCAGGAGCATGCCAAATCAACGTTATCAACATATCAAAGAAATTGAGCGAAAAGGCCACTATACCGCAAGTGATGCAAAAAATGGAATTGCTACGTGAAGTTCAAACACCCCAATTCTGGCAAAACAAAACTATAAATTCATTGGAGCATGTCCGGTTAGAGTTACGCGACCTCGTACAATACCTCACAGAGAGTGGTGATAACCGCACTTTCACAATCAATATCGAAGATACTTTTACGCGGGATGAAGAACAAGCCATAGTCACAGAAATCAAGAGCTATCGCCAACGGGTAATGGATTATCTCTCTGAAAACCTACAAGATGACAGTGTATTACAAAAGATATACCATCTTGAACAGCTTCAGGAAGAAGACATACGCAAACTTGAAAGAATTTTTTGGGAAGAATTAGGTACACATGACGAATACCAAGAACAAACGACAAGTATGCCCTTTGCTTCCAACATAGCTGCTTTCATCCGCAGTATTATCGGCATAGACCAAGAAGATGCCTTACAAAAATATCGAGATCTGATAAATGATGCGGAAATGACACGAATGCAAGAAGAATACCTGCGCACTATCATCAGATATGTATGCCAAAACGGTGACATTCGCAAAGACGTTTTAGCCAGTCAACCACCTTTTGCCAACATCAATGTGGTCAACTTATTCGGCGATAAGGCAAATCTACTTGTGAAGTATGTGGATATGTTACATGATTCAATAGCATAAAACAAAAAAGTAAGCATTCGGTGAAGTCCGTCTTCTATAAGATTCTCACTTCCCTTCTGATATTGCCACCTTAATAACCCCATCCTGCTTATTCTCAAAAATACGATAGGCTTCTTCAATCTTGTTCAGAGGGAATCGGTGGGTAATAAGAGGAGTAGTATCAATTTTGCCTTCTTCAATCAGATTAAGAATTTCGGCGCAGTCGCAGCCATCTACTCCGCCTGTTTTGAAAGTCAGGTTCTTGCCATACATATCAGGCAAAGGAAGAAGTTGGGGCTGATCGTAGAGGGCTACGATAGTAACAATGGCATTAGGACGAGCGCAGTTCCATGCCAACTGGAAGGTATCCTTACCACCAGCTACTTCCAAAACGACATCTGCTCCACCGTGGGCGCTGTTCTTAAGTACACAATCCTTGCAGTTTTCCGGTTTCGTTACCAGTACACCAGGATAATGTTCACGAACAAACTGAATTCTTTCAGGAGATTTCTCACAAACAACGATACATCGTGGTCGCTTCAGCATCACACACAACAAAGTACAAATTCCGGTAGGACCGGCACCGATAATAAGAACCGTATCATTCTCCGAGATTTCCGAGATGCGGGTTGCCCAAAAGCCTGTTGCAAGCACATCTCCCACAAACAATGCTTGCTCATCGCTCACTGCATCCGGAATACGATCCAAGCCTTGATCGGCATTAGGAACCCTAACATATTCAGCCTGACCACCATCAATACGACATCCTAAAGCCCAACCGCCATCAGGGGCGGTACAATTATTCACATATCCATGTTTACAAAAGAAGCACTCGCCACAGAAGGTTTCTACATTCACAGTAACTCTATCACCGGGTTTAACCGAAATAACACCGGAACCCATTTGCTCCACAATGCCCACCATCTCATGCCCGACAGTTACTCCAGGAATTGCACGAGGCACACTACCATGTTTGATATGAAGATCACTGGTACAAATGCTACTAAGTGTCACACGAACGATTGCATCGCATGCATCTTGCAGTTCGGGCATCGGCTTCTCTTGCAGTTCAAATTTTCCGTGTTCAACATATGTATATGCAAGCATAATATTTCCTTTCCCTAATTAATAAAACTATAAACCATCCCCTTTGTGCTTCTCCTTCCGCGTATAAAGTTTCTTCGACCGATGCACCCGATCGGACGAATGGAATCCGGGGCCAAGCATCTCCTGCTCTGCTACCCTATTCCCCTTCTTGACGGCTTTGATATAGTCCTCAATAGAAATGCTTTTTCTTGTCTTATGCTTTCGTGCTCCCATAAAATCAATATTACCCATGCTGAATTGACGGCAAATATAATTGTTTTCGTAAATACTTTCCCTACCTTTGTATCAAAATAACAGTGCTAAATCCTCATAAATATGAAAAAACAGATTACGATATTGACTGCCGCCCTGCTGATGCTGGCAGGTTGCGGCACAAGCCAGATGGCATCGGGTGATCCGGGTGCCGTATTGGCAGGAGCCGCTATTGGCGGTAACGTGGGTAGTGCCATAGGCGGACTGATAGGCGATAGCAACGGCGGATGGAGAGGCGGTTATCGGGGTTCCGCCATCGGCAGCATCATCGGCACCGTGGCAGGAGCCGCCATTGCCAATGCCGCCACCGCGCCCAAGAAGCAGGAAGAATATAGCTACCGCATAGAACGTACACCGCGCCCCGAAAGGGAAGAAATACCGTCCGCCGTAGGCTACCTGCGGATACACAACATACGCTTCATAGACGATAGCCGCGACCACGTCATCAACTCGAACGAGAATTGCAAGGTGATTTTTGAAATCGTAAACGAAGGAGACCGCACCGCCTACAACGTAGTGCCCGTAGTGGCGGAAACCAGCGGAATGAAACGCATCTACATCTCACCTTCCGTCATGATAGAGCAGATGGCTCCGGGAGACGGCATGAAGTACACCGCCAGCATCCATGCCGGAGAACGGATAAAGACGGGCAACATTACCCTGCACATCGCCGTGTCCGACGAGTATGGAAACGAATACGACTGGCAGGAGTTCTCGCTACCTACCCAGCGGTAAGCGCGCACCCCTTCTCTTGACGAAGCAATTTCCCCGGATTTATCTTTAAGAAATGGAACAACAACAATCATCTTTCCGAGAAAAAGAACGCACCGAGCTACGCGAACCACGACGCTTCAAAGTGACCATCTTCAACGATGACTTCACCACGATGGAGTTTGTAGTAAAGATACTCACCACCGTCTTCTTCAAGTCGGAAGCAGAAGCCGAAACGCTGATGCTGAAAGTACACCAAAGCCAATCGGCCATAGTAGGCATCTATACCTACGACATAGCACAGTCCAAAGTACAAAAGGCCACACGCATGGCGCGGGAAGAAGGTTTCCCGCTCCGGCTCACCGTCTCGCCCGAAGGAGAAGAATAAGAAGAAAAGAAATATATGGATTTTAAAAATACAAAGCTCGTAAACGACGCATTCGCCCTGGCACACCTCAGGGCCCGGTTCCGTCGTCACGAATTCGTGACGCCCGAGCATCTGCTGAGTGCCCTGCTGGAGCAACCACCCTTCATCAACGCACTGGATGTATGCTTCTGCGATGTTCCCGAACTATCCTACGCCGTAGAAAACTACCTGGCCGAAGAGATGGAAAGCGTACCCGAAGAAGTGGAGTACGAAATGGAAGTCTCGGTCCAACTCAACGAACTCGTGCGATACGCCTGCCTGTTGATAGACTACTCGAGTGCCGAAGAGCTGGAAGTCCCCCACCTGGTGCAAGGTATGCTACAACTACCCGACTCCTGGGCGTGTCATCTCCTGAAAGAAGCCCTCAGCGAAGAGGTACCCGAATTCCTCAGCCAGGTCATCTCCTGCTACGAGAACGCAGAATCCACCGACAACACCGAGCAAGCCCATGATGGAGAAGAGAAAAACGAACCGTGGCGGCACTACGTGACTTGCCTCAACGACACCCTACAAGACCATAACCCCCTCATCGGCCGGGAAGCCGAACTGGAACGGACCATACAAGTGCTCTGCCGCAAGGAGAAGAACAACCCCTTGCATGTAGGTGAACCCGGTGTAGGCAAAACCTCACTTGCCTACGGACTTGCCGCCCGCATCGAAGCAGGAAACGTCCCCGAACGCCTTCTGGGATGCCGCATCTACGAACTCGATTTGGGTGACCTTCTGGCCGGCACACAGTACCGGGGCGAATTTGAAAAACGACTAAAAAGTATCATGGAAGGTGTGCGCGGCGAAGGCCATGCCATCGTCTACATCGACGAAATACACAACCTGATAGGTGCCGGACAAACCAGCGACGGCTCCATGGATGCTTCCAATATGCTGAAGCCTTATCTGGAAAGAGGAGATATCCGCTTCATAGGCTCCACCACGTACGATGAGTACAACCGCTACTTCTCGCGCAGCAAAGGCATGGTTCGCCGTTTCCAGCAAATCGACATTCTGGAACCGAGCGTAGAAGAAACGATACGCATCATCGAAGGATTGAAAGAGAAATACGAAACATTTCACGGAGTGACCTATGAGCCTGACGTCATCCCCTACGCCGTCAAAGCAAGCGTACGCTACATCAGCGACCGCTTCTTGCCCGATAAGGCTATCGACCTGGTAGACGAGGCAGGAGCCTACCGCGAAATCCATCCCGCACCCGCCGGAGAGCAAACGGTAGACAAAGCGCTGATAACTGATGTATTAGCACGCATTTGCAAAGTAGATGCACTCGCCATGAAAGAAGACGATAACACAGCACTGGAGAGCCTGCACGAGCGCATCAGCGCCAAGATTTACGGACAAGCGGAAGCCGTGCACCAAGTAGTGGAAGCCGTACAAATGTCCAAAGCCGGACTGCTGGACGAGAACAAGCCGCTCGCCAACCTACTCTTCGTAGGCCCCACCGGAGTAGGCAAAACCGAAGTAGCCAAGGTTTTGGCCGCCGAACTGGGCATCGCCCTGCAACGCTTTGACATGAGCGAATATACCGAGAAGCATACCGTAGCCAAACTTATTGGTTCGCCCGCAGGCTACGTAGGCTACGAGGATGGCGGACTGCTGACCGATGCCATTCGCAAAACCCCGAATTGCGTATTGTTGCTGGACGAAATAGAGAAAGCCCACCCCGACGTATTCAACATCTTGCTACAAGTAATGGACTATGCCGTGCTCACCGACAACAAGGGGCGGAAAGCCGACTTCCGCCATGTAGTGCTCATCATGACCTCTAACGCCGGAGCACAATATGCCCGCCAGGCCAACATCGGATTCAGCAGCCAGGTGACCGCAGGTGAAGCCATGCTGAAGCAAGTGAAGAAAACCTTCAAGCCCGAATTTATCAACCGCCTGTCCGCCACGGTTGTATTCCACGATATGGACCGGCAGATGGCTTCGCTTATCCTCGACAAGAAACTCGGAGAGTTGAACAGCAAGCTATCTGCCCGCCACGTAGAAATGGAACTAAGCCCAGAGGCACACGACTGGTTGCTACAACGCGGATTCTTGCCCGAATATGGTGCCCGCGAGATGGACCGTGTAATAGCTTCGCACCTGAAACCGCTACTAATGCGCGAGATCCTATTCGGCGCCTTGAAGAACGGCGGGAAAGTATGCATTCGAGTAGAGGAGAACCAATTAAAACTACAACATGATCTTTCAGTTGACAGATAGGCTTGCATTCCCCGACCCACATTATGGCGAACCTGACGGTTTGCTGGCGGTGGGTGGCGACCTCTCCATAGACCGCCTCATCCTGGCCTACTCCAATGGGATATTTCCCTGGTACGCATTCCGCGAAGGAGTGATACAATGGTGGTGCCCGCTGGACCGCTTCGTCATCTTCCCGGAAGAGATTCATATCTCCCACTCCATGCGCACGCTTATCAACAAAGGAACGTATGATGTTACCATCAATCAGGCATTCGGCGAGGTGATTCACGCTTGCGGCAATCTTCGGATGGATAACGAGGGTGCCTGGCTGGGCAGGGAAATGATGGAAGCCTATACCCGGCTCCACGAGCAACGGTTTGCCGCCAGTGTAGAAGTATGGCAAGAAGAAGAGTTGGTAGGCGGCCTTTACGGCGTAACGCTGGGACGTTGCTTCTTTGGCGAAAGCATGTTCTCCCTCGTGCCCAGTGCATCGAAATTGGCTCTTATCTATCTGGCACGTTTCTTTCAGGAGCATGGCGGCGTAATGATAGATTGCCAGTTTGAAACCGAGCATCTGAAGTCAATGGGCGGAAGGCACATCAGTTACGAAGAATACATGAAATATATCCAAGCATAAAACATCCTATTATGGCAGATAACTACCTCGAAAAGCAAATGGAGCAGTACCAAGCCCGGAAAGCGGCTTGGGAAAGGGAACGGAAATATGGTAAGAAGAAGGCGCAAACGCGCCAAAAAAGCCAAAAGCCGGAAGCATCCCCCGTCTCCTCTAAAGGAGAAGGGGAATAGTGCTTATTTGAAGGCCGGTGCCGGCAGGTGCATCCCCGCCATCGTCAACTGATGGTCGCGGGCATACTGGAGATAGTGCTTACGCGCCTTCACGGCATCTTCCTTATTCATGTCGAACGAGGCGCAAATATCGGGGTGCTCCATTTGGAGAGCGGCACCATGAATGAGGTCGCCAATCACCAGGAGCTTTCCTGCCTGGAAAACGGTGTGCCCCGGAGTATGTCCTACGGCATCCATCGCCACGACATCGCCCGGCAGGGTATCACCGAATTCAAACAGATGCAGGCGCGTCTTATAGGCGTCCATCGTCTTTACCACTTGGGCTTTTCTATCGACAGGCATATCCATCCAGGCATCGTACTCCACCCTGGACGCATAGACCTCGGCATTGGGGAAGACCACGCTATCGCCCTTCATCATTCCGCCAATGTGGTCGCCATGAAAATGGGTGATATATAGGTATTTAATATCGGCAGGCTCCACGCCCAAAGACTTCAGTCCGGCAAGCAGGCGGCTATCCGGCGCTCCCATTCCCGTATCAAAAAGAATACGAGCCCCATTCGTCTCTACCAGGAAAGCGCTCATAGAAGCCGGTATTCCAGCCTGTAGTGACAAGCTATCTATCAGGGCATCGCTTGCATCGGGGAAGATGGTGCGGGGCATGAAGTGCTCCTTGGCATTATCTTGAATCCAAGACACCTGCACGCCATCGAGTTGCAAGGTCTTTACACCCTCGACAACCGTACTTGTACTATCCATATTCGACTCCTCACTTTTTTGTTTTTTTGTACCGCTACCGCAACCCGCCAGTAGCAACGTTGCTGATAGGACAACCAGATACTTCCACGTTTTGTTCTTCATCGGCTCAGTTTTTTTAATTAATGAATATCCAAATCTACGTAAATATTTGCATATTTCACTAATATTTCCTTTCTTTATATGCATTTTGATAGAAAAAAGGCTAAAGAGAGGTGCTATTTTACAATAAGAAGACCTCTTGTCCGATGTCGAACTAACCCAAAAAAACAATTAAATAAACCAGTTTTAAGCATGAAGAAAGTAGCATTTTTTTTAGTAGCGGCATTGCTATCGGCGTGTAGCGGCGGCTCAGGCGGGAAGGATTTGCAGATAAACTCCCTGGGGTACTTTGAGACGCAAGGACTCAACGTCCTCGTATTCAACAACCAGTATAGCGGTGGGTTCAATGATGAAAAGAACTCCGGCATAGAGATGATTCATCATGGCGTAAGAACCGTGACAGGGGGCGCCGTAAGGCTCTCTAATACGCCCGAGCAATGGGACCTCGTTCCACAGATGACAAATCGCGTGGTAGATACGTTGGCAAACTCCATCGAAGTTACACTAAGGTACCCCGACTACGATTTCGATTCGCGCGTGGTGGTCACGGGCAAGGGAAGGACTTTCGAGATTTCGGTCTATCTGGATAAACCCGTTCCCGAGAAACTTGAAAAAGATGCCGGATTCAATCTCGAATTCCTGCCTTCGCAATACTGGAGCAAGACCTACCTGATGGACGGACGTGCCGGGCTCATCCCCCGCTATGCGGTGAGCAACACCACGACAAGACCCAATAGCGAGAAAATGAAGCAATATAAAGGTTATGTAACCGCCGACGACCGCGGCACGGGCACCTTTGTGGACCCTCTGCCCATCACGACCGGGCACGAACTGATACTGGCATCCGATACGCCCGAGCGACTGGTGAAAATCACCTCGCAGGATGCCGACCTATCGCTCTACGACGGCCGCATATTGGCTCAGAACGGCTGGTTCGTAGTTCGTAGCATGCTCCCCAAGGGAAAGACCGGCAAGGTGCTGACCTGGACGGTAGAAGCCAATACCATCGACGGCTGGATAAGGAAGCCCAATGTAGGTTTCTCGCAGGTGGGCTACATCCCCTCGCAACCCAAAATAGCGGTCATAGAGCTCGACAAGAAGGACAAACCGCTCGCCAAAGCATCTATATATAAGGTAGGCAACGACGGAAAAGCTACGGAAGTGTTCAGCGGCAAGATTGAGCCGTGGGGCAACTACTTCAAATACAACTACGTGAAGTTCGACTTCTCTTCGGTAAACACTCCGGGCGTGTACTACATCAAGTATGGCGACATCGACACCAACCACTTCCTGATAGAGGACGACGTTTATAGCAAGATGACCGATGCCACCAGCGATGTATGGATTCCGATACACATGGACCACATGTACGTGAAAGAGGGATACAGGGTATGGCATGGCGAACCGTTCAAAGAAGGCTATCTTCAGGCTCCGCCCAATACCGACCACTTCGACCTTCACGGACAAGGTCCGACGACTGATACCAAGTACAAGGGGCTGGAACTTATACCGGGACTGAACATAGGCGGCTTCTTCGATGCCGGAGACTTTGACATCGAAACCGGCTCGAACATCGGCGTGGTACAGAACCTGGTCCAGGCATGGGAATACTTCAAGCCCTTGCGCGACGAGACTTTTGTTGACCAGAAGCAACGCTACGTCAATCTTCACCGCCCGGACGGGACGCCTGACGTGTTGCAATACATCGAGCACGGAGCATTGCAACTGGTAGCCCAAGCCGAGATTATAGGCCACATGGCGCAGACGCTTTCCAACTCCGTTCTCGACAATTACCATCATCTGGGCGATGCCGCTTCCATTACGGACGGGCTTCCCTATAACCCGAACCTCGGTCCGTACGAGGTAGCTCGCGACGGCCGTTCGAGCGGAGTGAAAGATGATATGTGGGCGTTCACCACCCGCGAACCGCGACGTGACCTTAGTGCGGCAACCATGTTTGCCGGGGTAAGCCGCGCACTGAAGGGATATAACGACGACCTTGCGGCAAGAGCATTGGTACAATCGAAACGACTCTTGAAAGAAGCTGATGAACTGCTTGCCAAGCTACCGGAAGACCAACGCGGAACGGCGGATATGGCTACCAACCTGCAACTATACATCACCACCGGAGAGCAACAATACGTCGATAAGTTCCAGGAACTCCTGTGGCCTGCACTCGAGCGTAATGTCAGCCGCAACATACTGACGGCTCTGCACGCCATACCTCACATGGACGCTTCTTACAAAGAAAAACTCCGCCCCTACGTTGTGAAGTATCAGGAATATATAGACGGACTCGAGAAGGATAATCCTTACGGAGTACCCATCGGTCTGGGCAACTGGGCAGGAAGTGGAGACGTAGTAAACTTCGGTACCACGATTTGCTTTGCCAACAAGGAATTCCCTGACATTATAGATGCCAAGAACGCTTTCAAAGCTACTAACTGGTTGTTTGGTTGCCATCCGTACCACAACTATTCGCTGGTAGCAACGGTAGGCGCCACTCGCCCCAAGGAAGTATTCTATGGCAACAACCGGGCGGACTTCTCGTTCATTCCGGGCAATGTAGCGCCGGGATTACTCTTCCGTCAACCCGACCACTTTGAGAACTATGATGACTGGCCTTTCTTCTGGGGACAAAACGAAGGTACGATTGGCGGAAATACCAGCTATCTGATTTTCGGAAGTGCGTTCAAGAATGTGATAGTGAAGTAAGATAATGTGCTAATGTGATTAATGTGCTAATGTGCTAATGACCTGCGGCGTAGTAGCGCAGCCAATTAGCACATTGGCACATTGGCACATTAGCACATTAATTATTCCGCACAGGGATGAGTAAACCAGAAACGGCTACCGACACCCAGTTCGGACTCAGCACCGATAGCCCCACCGAGATGCTCGATGATGCTTCGGCAGATAGATAACCCCAAGCCGGTACCTTTCGAGAAGGTATTGAGTTTTACAAAGCGGTCGAACACCGTATTTATGGCATCCGGAGCAATGCCCATACCGGTATCCGTAACGGAGAATTCTATCTCATTAGTGCCTTCCTTTAAATGATACTCAAGCACAATCTGCCCTTCTTTGGTAAATTTAAGGGCATTGTTTATGAAGTTGGTGACCACCTGCGTCAGGCGTTTCTTATCCGTATAAATACGGTAATCGGGTAACCCGGGAGCAAGCAATACGGGCACCGGTTTATCTTCCTTAATATCGTAAATGCGCATAATGTCTTCACAGAAGTCTTTAGTATTCAGGTAGCCCATATTATAGTCCAGCGTGCCTGCCTCTATCTTCGACAAGTCCAGGATATCGGAGATTAATTGCAAAAGCAACTCCGTGTTTTCCTGCATGATCTCAATATATTCCTGCCGTTCCTCTTTATCTTCCGATTCGACCAGAAGGCTGGCAAAACCTACGATAGAGTTGAGCGGAGTACGAATCTCGTGACTCATGTTGGCGAGGAAGGCAGACTTCAACCGGTCCAGGTTCTCCGCCTTTTCCTTGGCTACAATCAGTTCCTCTTCTATCTTCTTCTGATGATCTATATCAACACTGGTAATGACGTGCGCCATCTGTCCGTCCGTCCAGGCAAAAGCTGCACTGAACACACGGAACCAGCATTTGTCGAAAGGACGCTGATAATCCCATGAATAGACTTTGGTCGGTTGTCCGTTCTCATCAATCAAGTGCCGCTTAGGGCAAAACTCGCATTCTCCTGTCTTATCGGTATAAAGCGCTTCCCAGCACTTTTTTCCTTTGAAGTGCTCTATGCCGCCATACGGAGCAGCCATAGACTCGTTGGCATACAACATTTCATGGGAATCGAAGGAATTGACATAGATATCGACTCCCATATTGTTCATGATGCTACTCAATGTATTGCTGGCCCGCACCTCTCTTTCCTTATACTCCCGCACGGCTATCTCTTTGGAGAGCGAACCCAGCAACAGATGGATCGTCCGCAACTCTTCATCCGAGAAAGGAGCACCATCTTTCCTATCCGCAAACCCGATAAACCCGATAGTCTTCCCTTCTGTATCTTCAAAATGCCGAACCAGTATCGACTCCGCTTTGCAGAAGTCCAGCACCTCTATATCGTCAGGAGAAAGGCTCTCGCTTCTATTGGTATAAAAAGGTCTGCCTTCAGGCCACATACTTACAAGCCGCTTCATAGCATCGCTCATCTCAAGACGAGGTTCCAAAGTCCCCCCTTCATTCCCAACCGTCTCTTTCAGGAAAAAGTAGTGGAAACCATCGGTCTGATAAACAAATCCTCTCTCAAACTTGAAGTAATGACAAAAGACACTCAATGATTCTATTATTTTCCTTTCAATAGAATCACTACCATTTAGTTGTTCCAAAAAATGAAGTATAAATACATTCAAACTCTCTTTGTCTTTAATCATACACTATTAGCGGCTTAAGAGGGATAAAGCATACTCAAGATGAGTATAGCATACATAAAAAGCATTAATATGCTAATATACAAAAATTCCAGGTAAAACAGAAATCCGGAAACTGAAGATTTGCCCGGCAAATAGCACGTTATGAGAGAAATGTAGTATCTTTGCACCACTATGCTACACCGCTTTGCTATCTCCATATCCGACATTCCATTGCCAGAAAGGTTTACTTATCCGTTCTGCTATACTCCGCATCCGCTATGCCTACTGGCCGCCGAAGAAGTGCAAGCCTACCTCGATAAACAAGATGAATGGAAAGAAGAACTGGACCGGGGTAAGATGTTCGGCGTACTGGTGGTGCAAACCCAAGAAGGCACAGTAGGCTACCTGGCGGCATTCTCCGGCATATTGGCAGGTAAGAACCTGCATCCATACTTCGTGCCCCCGGTGTACGACCTGTTGCAACCCGAAGGCTTCTTCAAGATAGAAGAAGAGAATATCTCCGCCATCAACCACCGGATTAAGCGGTTGGAAGAAGATGAAGCCTATACCCGCCTGCGTTCCGAACTCGCCCAAACCCTGCAAGCGGCACAAGCAGAACTGGCTATTGCCAAAACTCGTTTGAAAGAAGCGAAAACCATCAGAGAACAACGCCGGAAGACGGAAATGCTCGATGCCCGCGAAGAAGAAGAACTAATACGCGAAAGCCAGTTCCAAAAAGCCGAATACAAACGACTGGAACGCTCGTGGAAAGAAAAAACGGACTCCCTACAAGCACCAATCAACGACTGGGAGAAACAGATACGAGCATTGAAAGCCGAACGTAAAACCCGTTCCGCCGCCTTACAACAGAGATTATTCGAACAATTCAAAATGTTGAACTATCGGGGAGAGATCAAAACCCTATGCGAAATCTTTGAGTTTACCGTACACAAGACACCACCCGCCGGTGCGGGTGAATGTGCCGCCCCCAAGCTATTGCAACAAGCCTATCTGAAGGGGTGGAAACCGATTGCGATGGCAGAGTTCTGGTGGGGCGCCTCGCCAAAGACGGAGATACGCCACCACGGGCACTACTATCCTGCCTGCAAAGGTAAGTGCGAACCCATCTTGCAACACATGTTGCAAGGACTCCAAGTAGATGAAAACCCGATGCTGAAAAGTATGCAATGCGCCGTCCGGGAACCGGAAATCGTCTACGAAGATGAATGGCTCTTAATAGTCAATAAGCCGGCAGGTATGCTATCTGTACCCGGAAAGGAAGATGCAGGTTCTGTTTATAGCCTGATGCGCGAACGGTATTCGGATGCAGAGGGTCCTATGATTGTACACCGACTCGATATGGCAACCTCAGGTTTGCTGATCATCGCCAAAACGAAGTTGATGCACCAGAAGTTACAAGCATTGTTTGAGAATCGCCTCATCAAAAAGCGCTACATAGCCTTACTCGACGGCATCGTACCGGCAGACCAGGGAACGATTGAGCTTCCGCTCTGTCCGGATCCTCTTGACCGTCCCCGGCAGATAGTACACTACGAACATGGGAAACCTGCCATAACCGAGTTTCAAGTAATAGAGCGCACTGATAACCATACCCGCATTGCCTTCTATCCGCGTACCGGGCGCACCCATCAACTCCGGGTACACGCCGCACATCCGCAGGGTTTGCATTGTCCCATCGTAGGCGACGAGCTTTATGGCAGGAAAGCAGACCGTTTGTATCTGCATGCCGAAACATTGGAGTTCGTACATCCGATGACGGGAGAAACGATAAAGATAACCCAAAAAGCAGAGTTTTAATTCATGATTAATACATATATAAAGATGATTCTCCAAGCCACCCCACAAGATTACCATGAACTCCTGAACGTATGGGAAGCTTCTGTCCGAAGCACCCATCATTTCCTGACAGAAGAGAATATCCAGTTCTACAAACCGCTGGTAAAAGAGCAATACTTCCCTGCCGTGGAACTATATATTATCCGCAACCAGGAAAGCAAGATAGCCGCGTTTATGGGATTGAGCGAAGAACTCGTCGAAATGCTTTTTGTACACCCCGATGAGCAAGGTAAAGGATACGGCAAGCAATTAATGGAGTATGCAATCCATCAGAAACATATATATAAGGTAGATGTAAACGAACAAAATGAACAAGCTTGTGGCTTCTATCGACACCTGGGTTTTCAAGTCATCGGTCGTGACGCTACCGATCCGACCGGTAATCCTTTTCCCATATTGCATCTGCAAATAAAAACAGACTGATCAACACTATACCTCGGAAATTAGCCCAATAGTTCTTCAACCGTCGGCACCGAGAACTCGAAACCGGCTTCGAGCAAACGCGAAGGGTAGACCGTCTGCCCTTCCAGCATCATCATACTCCGCTCACCGAAAAGGCAACGAAGGAGCGGAGCCGGTATAGTCAACGTCCCCCACGCCCGATAGGTCTTTGCCAAAACCCGGGCCAGATAGCCTTGCGTGATTTGTTGCGGAGCGACCAGATTATAAACACCCTTTGCCTCTTCATGCTCCATCAGAAAAGCAATAGCCCTACAAATATCTTGTACGGCTATCCACGGAAAAGCCTGCTTGCCGGAGCCAAGTACGGCAGATAGTCTTGTTTTCAGCAAAGGATTGACCATTTCTTGCATAACACCACCGCTATCAACCGCAAGCGTAAGTCCAAAGCGAGTAATAACCAGCCGCGTATCAGCAGGGCACTTCCGGGCTTCGGCTTCCCACTCCCGGCAGAGCAATGCCAGGAAACCATCGGTCGTAACTTCGTCCTGTTCATCATATTTCCCCACGGAAGGATAATAGCCTACGGCAGAAGCGGATATCATGACTTTAGGTTTTCTTTTGGCAAGTCCGATGGCGCTTACCAGACGGGAAGTCGGACCGAGACGGCTTTCAAGTAACTCTTCTCTGTACGACGCCGTCCAGCGGCGGTTGACAGAAGCACCGGCGAGGTTTATCACCGCATCGCAATCTTCCAACGTATCGACCAGTTGCTGAAAAGAGTCTGCACGCAAAAGCCCTCTTCCCAAAGGGATGATATGATGATTATGTTGCGTCAGATACTCCGTGAGATGGCTTCCTATAAAACCGGAAACTCCACCAATTGCTATTCTCATAGTGTAAGCGTATTATTATATATCGTTTAATATCTCCCACTGAAACCGGCTCATATCAATGCACCCGTTCTTCTTGAACGCAACGCCTTCGTCTGCCAACAACACTCTTTGTTCTTCCCAGCAAGGTGCCGGTCTTCCCTGGCTGTTCACTACCCGGTGGCAAGGCAAATGCAAATCGGCAGGTACATTGTGCAGGGCATGGCCCACCATACGGGAGCATTGCGGCCTACCGATGAGATAGGCTATCTGCCCATAGGTCATCACCCGTCCCCGGGGGATGGCGGCAACGATATCATATACTTCCTGCCGAAAGGTATCTTGATCCATACTGTTTTTCTTTCTGGAAAGACAAAGATAGGATAATTCCAGTAGGAATGCATTATCTGCCTATAAGAAAGTGCTCGCCCCGAGAGGATTATATATATAGGTAACATTACGCGCACGTAGTATTTCGCCGTTCGGGGTAAACAGAATCTGATATTTTGTCTGTAGATTGGACCTGCCCACTTCCACGGCTACAATCGCCTGCCACCGGGGGAACTGTACCCAAGTAACGTTCTGCACCCTGTCGCCGGAGAATTCGCTGGCGGCAAAGGTATTGTAGACGGCAGGCGGCACTTCATCCATCGTCACCCAGTCGGTCTGCTTCATCACCCACTCCGCATCCGCATTGAACCATACCTTTGTATCGAAGCCGTTCATCATGAAATCGGCTACATAATATTCTTCATCGCGCGACCAGGCAATATCGTCGGCCGTGGGATACATTTTCTTCAAAGCTGCCTGCACATTGGCGGGAGCATAATCGGCAAAGACCGACAGGGACGACATCAGCATTCCTATCAGTAGTGAGAGTTTCAACTTGTTCATGATTCATCAGATTGTCATTGCGCTGATAACAATCCCCGGGAAGATTTGTTTTGCCCACCGGCAGATTAACTCAGAGGCAGAATGAACAGGAAACGGGCTCCCAAAGTATAACTTTTATCCAGTTTTACTTCTCCATTCAATCGCTCGGCTATGGTGGCGCATATATTCAGTCCCAAGCCCGAACCTTGTTTAAACTCATCGAGTTTCTTGAAACGCTCGAAGACGCACTCTGCCATCTCCGGTGGAATGCCCGAACCGGTATCCGTGACCGAGAATGTAATCTTTCCCGGATTCTCCACCAGGGAGCAATGAAGATGGATTTCTCCATGTTCGGTATATTTCTCGGCATTGGTAAGGAAGTTGATGAGCACCTGTACCAAACGTTTCTCATCTGTAACAAACTGATAATCGTCGTCCACCTCTGAAGTGAAGTACAGATTTACATCTTCCGGCTTCCGATACATCACGGTAGCTACGGCCGAGCGACATAATTCGTTGCAACAACAAGACTTCAGGCACATGGTGTACTTGCCGCTTTCCAAACTGGCAAGATCGAGAAGGTCTTCCACCAAACCGGTCAGCAAATCGGAACTCTGCTGAATGCGCAAAGCGAACTCTTCCTTCTCTTCATCACTAAAATCCAGTTCGGGAGTAGATAGCATCTGCGAGAATCCCACAATGGCATTGAGCGGCGTACGGATTTCGTGACTCATATTCTGTATGAAGTACATCTTCATCTTGTCCGACTGCTCGGCATGGTCACGTGCAATGGTTAATTCGCTATTCTTTTCTTGTAGAATCTTCATCGACTTACGCCGCTTGTACAAGTAGAATATCAGGAAACAAGTAAAGAGGAAGAAGAATGAAATTACAAGGCTCAACGTTATGATATGGTGGCGCGCCGCAACCTGCTCTTCCATAAGGATTACTCTTTGCCGCTCGGCTTCCACATTCAAACGTTCCAATTCCAAAGCCTGGTTTCTTAATATCAACTTACTATTCTCCGAATTTATCTTTCCCAGTTCGACCTGTGATTTTGTTTGTTCCAACTCCAACTGGGCATTCTTCAAGTCCAGTTCGGCATTCTTGAATTGCAGAGCTTTGGCTTCCAACTTAATGCGTTCGTTGCCTATCTGTGCATTCAGTTCCACCAAATCAGAAGATTGTATCTGGCGATTGACCGAATCACGATAGGCATTCACATAGTCATTGTAGACATAGGCACGTTCGTAGTTCCCTGCTTTCAGGTAGATAGTCCTACGCATCTTGTAAATCTCCCTCAGGCTACCTGCCGAATCTGCCGCCAATAATGCTTGGTCATAGTCGCCATCGAGGATAAGTTTGTATACACGCAATTGATTGACTATACTTTGTCGATAACCGCCGAGATGACTGGTCATCGACATACACTCTTCATAGCACCGGTTGAACTCCTCGACACGGCTCATGAAATAGAGTGTCTCGCACTTGTCCAGCATAGCCGCAAAACGACTTCCTTCAGTCTTTGCCGATTGAATGGCCTTCTCATCGCACTCCAAAGCCTTCGACAAAAAAGAAGTATTATTACGGTAATAAGCGGCAAGATTTATATAGAGTTCCGAAGGATCTTGTTCAGGAAGGTGTTCCAGCATATAATCCAAAGCATTCTGGTAGTATTCCATAGCCATTTCATCATCTCCGCGCATCACGTAGATGTTGCCCATCGTGCGTATACAGGAGTAGATACCAAAATCGTGCTGGTCTTTGAAGGCCTGCTCCTTCATCTCCTCTGCTTTCTGAAGGGCACGCAGGGACTTGCCGTGATTCAGCAGCCAGGCGATTTCGGTTGTATAGGCGTAATAGTAGTATTGCAGATAACCATTGGTGCGTGATTCTTCTTTCAGTCTTTCCGCCGATTGCACCAGGCGGTCGTAGTCGGGGGTACTATAATAATAGTTGAACGGAATGGTAAGTGCCAGGCACTGGGCCTTCTTGTCATTCTTCTTTGTGGCTTCGACATAGAGGGTATCGGCTACCAGCAAGCATTTGGGATTGGTACGCCACCCGGTGGCACGCTGGTATATAGGATATAGTGAATCATCAATCTTATATGGATTGTTCTGCCCTCGCACCGACACAAAACTTCCGGCAAGGAGTATGAATAGTAATATGTATGCGTATTTCACGGATGACATGGAGCAAAGATACATCTTTTATTGCAAAAATGCATCATTTAGCATAAAAAACATCATTTTCTACAAGTATGTCAAAGGTTTGGAATTTCCCGATTCTTTCAACAAACGGACTTTTCCTTTCCCTTATAGCCCATTATTAGGTATTTTATCCTATATTTGCGCATCACCTAAAAAACAAAACATTATGGAAGCTAAACTTTGCCAAAGTTGCGGGATGCCTCTGTCATCCGACGAAGTACGCGGTACGAATGCCGACGGCAGCCTCAACGACGACTATTGCACTTATTGTTATCAGCATGGGAAGTTCACACAGGACTGCACTATGGATGAGATGATAGAACATTGCGCCCAATTTACAGAAGAGTTCAACAAGGATTCTGAGATAAAATTCACGAAAGAGCAGGCTATTGCCGCTATGAAGGAATTCTTTCCAACGCTGAAACGCTGGCAGACGAAAGGCTGAGAATACACACCGCCGTATGTCCCGTATAGAGCAAGAGAAACAGACCGTAGAGCAAATGATTCGCCTCTATTGCCGGAGAAAGGAAGGGAATAAGCAGCTATGCCCCAAGTGCCGGGAGTTGATAGAATATGCACACGCACGTTTATTCCGTTGTCCTTTCGGAGAGAAGAAATCTACTTGCAGACTATGCGCCATTCATTGCTACAAGTCCGATATGAAAGAACGAATGCGGGAAGTAATGCGGTATGCAGGCCCACGGATGCTGCTATATCATCCTATAGCAGCAATCCGACACCTGTGGCGGGAATATCTTCTTAATTGAAGTAATACAGAAATATGGCAACTCCTTCGAGTGCTTTCTTCTTTTCGCCCTGTATTTCAATGGCAAACTTAATCTCTGCCTTGGCAACTCCGCGCAGATTGGCCAACGATTGTAATTCAGCCACCAAGCGAATACTTTGCCCGGACAATACAGCCTGGCCGAACTTCATCTTATCGATGCCGTAATTAATCATCATCTTCAAGTTGTTCACTTCAATAATCTGGTTCCACAGATAAGGCAGCATGGACAGGGTGAGATATCCATGTGCAATAGTACTCTTAAAGGGACTTTCTACTTTGGCACGCTCCGGATCGACATGAATCCATTGGTGGTCCAGCGTCGCATCGGCAAAAAGATTGATGCGTTCCTGCGGAAGATCCACATAGTCCGAAATACCTATCTGCTGGCCTACCAGCTTTTCGAAGTCCTCATACGAGTTGATAATCACTTTTTCCATTATTCTCTATTTAATTGATAAATTATAAAGCAACAAATATACTTTTTATTCCGGCAAGTACAAAAAGTCTCTGAAAAAAACGTACCTTTGTATAGTTCTTAATTGCCAAGAATACAACTATACATCATCATAAATTTCTTTGTATGAGCTCTAAATTTGACTACAACTTACTATCAGAAATGATGACCAATGCCAATATGGGATGGTGGGAAGCAGATTTAAGCACAAAAAGTTACATCTGTTCCGAGATTATTTCCAAGCAACTGGGATTAAGTGAAGACGGAGTCATCAGTTTTGAGGATTTCAATAATCGCATTTTGCAAGGAGAGCAAAAGTACACCTCGGCTCATTCGTTCAACAATATCCAGGAAGCGCCCGAAGCGGTGTATCTGCTCAACACGGTACAAGGGCCTATTTGGGTACGGAGCAAGGCTTGTCTGAAAAAGGCCGACGAGAATGGCAACCTCAAAATCTATGGCATAGCCGAAATGCAAGATGGTCCCGACATGTCGTCAGCATCACGTGTCTTGCAACAACGCGAGCAACTTCTCCACAATATCTATAAGTCTCTTCCGGTAGGAATTGAATTATACAATCTGGAAGGGACACTGATAGACCTGAATGACAAAGAAATAGAAATATTCCACCTGCAACGGAAAGAGGACTTACTCGGAATCAATATCTTTGAGAATCCCGTCTTCCCGGAAGAGATGAAAGCAAAACTAAGGAAACACGAGAATGCCGACTTTACTTTCCGATATGACTTCTCCAAAGTGGGCGATTATTATAAAAACCTGAAAAAGACGGGTACAATAGATCTCGTCACTAAGGTAACAACGCTCTACGATGCTCATTGCAACCCCACCAACTATCTCTTGATTAATGCCGACAAGACGGAAGCCACCATAGCCTACAACAAGATACAGGAGTTCGAGAACTTCTTCGAACTGATAGGCGATTATGCCAAAGTGGGATATGCTCACTACAATATTCTCACCCAAAAGGGATATGCCCAGCATAGTTGGTATAAAAACGTAGGCGAGAAAGAAGAGACGCCATTGCATGAGATTGTCGGTACTTACCCTGCCGTTCCTGAAGA
>OGZX01001254.1_pt1 | contig 26606 bp, 21 predicted proteins | sample 1576881 | NCBI WGS metagenome assembly OGZX01 (sample SAMEA3541542, study PRJEB24748) | human gut metagenome | biome: human gut; feature: human-associated habitat; material: faeces | place: China | collected 2012
GGGTAAATTTATATATTATGAAATTGAAGAATATAGTTGGATTAATATCTGCAATGGGCCTGATGCTGGTTTCTTGTTCAGAGGAATCGGTGATTGACGGGCCGGATGTAACGGAAAAGGCTGATACTTCTTTTGATATCACACTTGTTTCCGGAGGAGTTGAAACAAAAGCTCCTGGTGGGTATGAATATGCAACAGCCGAAGAAATTAAAATTCAAACTTGTGCTGTTGCAGTCTTTGCCGGAGAAAAAATGGTCGGCTTTGAATATGTTACATTTGATGGTGGTAAATCCAATGCCAAATATGAATCGAAAGACGCATACAAAGTTGAGAATATTGAGACTAAATCAGGAAATGTAAAGATATTAGTGGTTGCTAATCCTGTTTTAGATAAGGAGGCATTAAGAAAACTGAATACATACGATAAGTTCAAGTCCCAAGCAACCTCCTATGATAATGCTAATTCTTTTGTCGCATCTAAGTTGATTAAGTTTGGAGAGGTAGATAAAACATTGAGTACTACTGCTGCTGATGATGTCGTAGTTCCGCTAACCCAAATTGCAGCAAGGGTTGATGTTACATATAAAGTGACGGTTGAGAATGGTTGGAGTGCTGTATTAGGAAAGAATAAGATAAGTGGCATAAATGGCCGATCGAATATCTTTTTACCTGAATATAAGAGAGGTAGCTATACGTTTACTTCTCCTTCATCGCCATTATTAGAAAAGTCAGATGTGACGGTTTCCGATAATAAGTTGTCTTTTTATACGTATGAGACGGAAACTCCTATCAATATAGCTGTACCGGTACAACTTAGCTATGGTAGCCGGGAAGAAAAAAAGACATATAACTTGTCTTTGCAGCCAAAATTTGTAGAAGGTAAGTGTTCGACAGACGGTATTGTACATGGTCATTATTATGAGGTGACAGGTAACATGTCTATTGATATGGAACTAAATTGTACAATAAACTGGGAGGTTGAAACATTTGAACCTGTGCCTGTTACGATCCCTGATTTTAAATAATAAATAAAAAAACATTGGATATGAAACGATATATAAATATAATAGGGCTTTTATTCTGTCTTTTTGCGTGGAATGCTTGTGTGGATGATGATATTGTGAAAAAGGACAAGGATGTGATAGATGGGATACCGACGACAGTTTCTCTTTCTTTCACAACACAGGATGCCGACAAAGTGGCGACGAAAAGTGAAATTGACGTAACAGAAGAGTATCGCGTATATAATATGTTGGTCTTTGTGTTTAAACAGGTGAACGGTACTTGGGTAAAGGAGGCTATGGTGGATACTTATACGACAACATCGAATAAAACATCTGATGGTGGAACTACTGCAGGAACGGTCGATTTATCCGTTACTTCAGGTGTTAAACGTATTTATGCTGTTGCAAATGGAAAAGATAATCCTTTGATGCCAATTGCAGATATTGAAGCAGTTAATTCTTTAGATGACTTTTTGGCATTAACAGCTGTCATGAGATCTGAGACGGTTGAACGTGGACAGTCCAATTTGATGATGAGTGGTATGTTTGAGACAGGAAACAATGTGGATGGGACAGTAACAATTAGTCCGGAAGATAATAATAAGACTTTGTCATCCGGTAAAGTAAAACTAAAACATTTGGATTCTAAAATTACATTTGTTGTAACTGCCGCAAATGGAATTTCTTTTACTCCAAAAGAATGGAGAGTTGTTAATGTACCTATTGCTTCTAATGTTATTGAAAAAACATATGTTCCGAATGGTGAAAATCATGATGCGGTCGGCTATGACAATGGGAGTGACTATTTTAGCTCTCCACTTTCCAATTTTGAGAAAGCAGTTGGTGGTGATGTGACAAAAGGTGGTAGTTTTACCTTTTATATGTTGGAAAATAGAAAAAATGCGAAGGGGGATATTTATCGTGATGCGGAAGCAAAAGACGTTGTGCCTTATCAGTTAAGAGAAAAGCAGGTAAAAGAGCCGACTGGTCAAGATAAAGTTGTCACTAACGGAGATTATATCTATGCTGCAAAATATGCAACTTATGTTGAAATGACGGGGTCTTTTCACCAAGACGCCACGAACACTGATGTGGAGAAAAGTGCGGAGGTGAAGTATACTATCCATTTAGGTTATGAAAACGGGAAGGCAGATAATTTCAGGAGTAGAAGAGGGTGTGATTATACTTATACAGTTAGGGTTACAGGTGTGAATGCTATAGAAGTAGAAGTGGAAACTTCGGACCAAGATGAACCTACGGAGGAACAGCCTGGTGCAGAAGGTGACGTGGTTAAGTCAAAAACATATCTTTATGTAGATGCGCATTATGTGACAAAGTCGATCACATTTTCAAAGACCTTTGTTTCAGCAGATGCAACATTTCGTGTGAAAACGCCTTATGATATTAATGGGATAGGTGAGAATGCAGAAGATTATAAATGGGTATGGTTTGTTCAGAATGAAAAAGAATTAGATAGAACAGAGGCCCAGCGTGGATATTATGAATATTATGATTATCCTTTTTTTAAAACAAAAGAGGGTTATGATGTGAATGATAAATTTGATAAGAATAGTGGGTGGAAGAAATTTAGTAAAAAGGGGTATTATCCTCAGAAAAGAACATGGATTGATGAGGTACCAGGGGTTGACAATGGCTGGAAATATAAAACCGGAGAAACAAATTTTGTCCCATTTGTTGATACAAAATATATAAATAAGACGGATGACTATTCTGGTTCTGATTATGTGGGGAAACGTATTAATGTAAAAGATTTGATCAAGTTATTGCAGACTCATAAAGACGAGGAGCCAAGTGCCACTTCGATTTATGATTCAGAAGGTAATGCAGCATTTACGGTATTTATCGATGAATTTTATTATGAGGATGATGCTTCAAACTGGAAAAAGTTTGTAAATGTCCCTAATCGTGAAATGCATATTCTTTGTGATACCAGATATAGTCAGGATCAGGAAAGTAGTTTGACAACATCTAATTTCTTGATTAGCCAGAAGTCAATTAAAACATTTTATGATTTGGAAAATGTAACGACTGCATGGGGTGTTGAGACTGTTCGTGAGGGGGATATGTTGGCAAAAGGAACAATAGATCCATCTAATTCCAGTAAAACAAATGGGCGTTGGAATATGTACAACTATATGAATTATACAGGAAAATCCTGGAAGACTTATGTTCAATCATCCTCGAATACTCTTACTTCTGACTATAATAAAGTAGCGTATGCTTGTTTGCAACGTAACCGTGATTTGAATGGAGATGGGACAATATCAGATGACGAAGTTCGGTGGTATTTGCCTTCAATCAATCAGATGGTTGGTATGTGGACGGGACGTAATGGATTTTCTTCTTCTGAGGTGTATTTGTTTAATGGAGAGACTTCAACCGTTACAGACAATGACCGTTGGCAGTATCATTTCCAAAATAGTAATGATGTAATGTTTTGGGCAGAAGAAGGTGCTGCAACTGGAAATAATAAGGGTTCAAGCTTTGATTATCGTTGTGTTCGTAATTTGGGTGCTTTTTATAAGGATAAACCAGTAAAGGATGGAGAACCTTCTGATTATGTCGTTTATGATTCCGAAACTCGAATCTTTGATTTAACGCATATGAATAGTAAAGCGATTCGTACAGATCTGTATACAGGTGAATTAGCTGTTACAGACGAACTTAATCAGGCAAATCGGCCATATCGATATTTTAAAGTGGCTAAGAATTTGACATCTGGTTCTGTTACTCAAACGCAAGTCTATAACGGGCAAAGTCCGTGTAAAGACTATACTGATGAAGAAGACGGGCGTGATAAAGGCACATGGCGTATGCCTAATCAAAGGGAGCTTATGCTGATTGTGGCTTATGTAAATCAAAGTAATTCGACATTATCTCGTACAAGATCATCATTGTCTAAAGTAAAAGGACGTAAAAATTTTGGCTCTGTCTTTTATCAGCAAAATAACGGTATTGTTACTTTGGATGAGACTCGGGATACCAATTCTTTCAAAGTTCGTTGCGTAAAGGACGTAAACAAATAGGCCTATATTTTTTCATTTAACTTACATACGCCAATCCTTAACGGGATATAGGTAGCTTAGGGTGCGAAGAGTTTCTTTGCGCCCTTTGTGAGGTTTAGGCGGGGATGTGATATCTGAAGCATCGGTATGGTTTTGTCGGATTATAACTATGATTTGGCAAAACCATTACTATGAAGCTGAGAACGGAAAGGCACGCTTTTTTGCTGTAATAGACCTACTTGAAGAAATTCTTTCCTTGAAAAGTTTTGTATTTAGCAGAAAAGCCGTACCTTTGCAAGCCGAATATTATCAAAATTGTACTAAGAGTTTAATTCTTAGCACGTTGTTGCGTCAAGTGTCCGTAGTGACAGCGCACGCGGGAATTGGATTCTTGTTTTTTAGAGTTATTAATTTATTAATTTTTAAAGCAAGTGGATACTTTAAGTTTTAAGACCATTTCTGCAAACAAAGCAACTGTAAACAAAGAGTGGGTCATTGTTGACGCCGAAGGACAGACTTTGGGACGCCTTTGCGCAAAGGTGGCTAAGCTTTTGCGCGGTAAGTATAAACCCAATTTTACTCCGCACGTTGATTGTGGTGATAACGTAATTATCATCAATGCAGACAAAATCGTTCTGACAGGTAATAAGTGGAACGATCGTATTTATTTGAGATATACCGGATATCCCGGTGGACAGATCGCTTATACTCCGGCCGACTTACAGGCTAAGGGTGACGACCGTCTGTTCCGTAAAGTAGTGAAAGGTATGCTTCCCAAGAATCGTCTGGGTGCCAAACTGTTGAATAATCTGTATGTATATGCAGGAACAGAGCACAAACACGAAGCTCAGCAGCCTAAATTAATCGATATAAACTCATATAAATAATCACAATGGAAGTAGTAAATGCAATAGGAAGACGTAAAGCTGCAGTTGCTCGCGTATTCGTAAGCGAAGGTACAGGAAAGATTACTATCAACAAACGTGATCTGGCTAATTACTTTCCTTCTACAATCCTTCAGTTCATTGTTAAGCAGCCGCTCGCAAAGCTGAACGTTGCAGAACAATATGATATCAAAATCAACCTCGATGGTGGTGGTTTCAAAGGACAGTCTGAAGCAGCACGTCTGGCTATCGCCCGCGCACTGGTGAAGATCAATCCGGAAGATAAACCGGCTCTTCGCTCGGAAGGTTTTGTTACTCGTGACCCGCGTGCCGTTGAACGTAAGAAACCGGGACGTCCTAAGGCTCGTAAGAGATTCCAGTTCAGTAAACGTTAATCTTATTTGTGAGTCCCTTACAAGTAGAGCAAAGCGTTTAGTATCTAAATTATCAGGATTCTTTTTATATGCTGACATACGGAAAGACTACCTGGTGATTGAGTTAAACAAAAGAAAGTAAACGATTTAAGAAAAAAACAATGTCAAGAGTTAATTTTGATCAGTTATTAGAAGCTGGCGTACACTTCGGACACTTAAAAAGAAAGTGGAACCCTGCAATGGCTCCTTATATTTTCATGGAGCGCAATGGTATTCATATCATTGATTTATATAAAACAGTTGCTAAAGTAGACGAAGCAGCAGAAGTAATGAAGAACCTGGCTAAACAGGGAAAGAAAGTACTTTTCGTTGCTACTAAAAAACAAGCCAAACAGGTTGTTGCCGACAAGGCTTCTTCTGTTGGTATGCCTTACGTTATCGAACGCTGGCCGGGTGGTATGTTGACCAACTTCCCGACTATCCGTAAAGCGATCAAGAAGATGGCTACTATCGATAAGATGGCTAAAGATGGTACATTTGATAATCTTTCCAAGAGAGAAAAACTTCAGATTACTCGCCAGCGTGCCAAGTTGGAAAAGACTTTGGGTTCTATCGTAGACCTGACTCGTCTTCCGTCAGCTTTGTTCGTTGTTGACGTGATGAAAGAACATATCGCAGTTCGTGAAGCTAACCGTCTGGGTATCCCCGTATTCGGTATGGTAGATACTAACTCGGACCCGAACAACATCGACTACGTGATTCCGGCTAACGACGACGCTACAAAATCTGTAGAAGTTATCTTGGGCGCTATCTGCGAAGCTATGAACGAAGGTCTGCAGGAACGTAAAGCTGAAAAGATCGATACTGAAGCTGCCGGCGAAGGCGAGGCTCCTAAAAGAGACCGCAAAGCTAAAGCTGCAGTAAAGAAAGAACGTACGAAGAAAGAAGACGAAGAAGCGTTGAACGCTAACGTTGCTGACAAGTTCGCGAAAGACGAAGAGTAATTCAATTGCCAATTGACGTTTGCCAATTGACAATGAGAAAAACAAATAACAATGGGCAATTGGCTTTTGACAGTAATTGTCAATCGGCAACTGTCCATTGTCAATTTATAAAGAGTATAAACAATTTAAATATAAGGAAATAAGATTATGGCTGTAACTATGGCTGATATAACCAAGCTGCGCAAGATGAGCGGAGCTGGTATGATGGACTGCAAGAAGGCTTTGACCGAATCTGACGGTGACATCGAAAAGGCAATGGAAATTATCCGTAAAAAAGGACAGGCTATTGCTGCTAAGCGTTCTGACCGTGACGCTGCTGAAGGTTGCGTATTGGCAAAGAAAGACGGCGAATTTGCTGCTATCATCGCTTTGAAGTGTGAAACTGACTTTGTCGCTAAGAATGAAGATTTCATCGCGCTGGCTCAGGCTATCCTTGATGCTGCTGTGGCTAACAAGTGCAAGACGCTGGACGAAGTGAAAGCGTTGCCGATGGGTAAGGGTACTGTACAGGATGCTGTTACCGACCGTAGCGGTATCACTGGCGAAAAGATGGAATTGGACGGCTATAACGTGGTAGAAGGTGCTTACACGACTGTCTACAACCACATGGGCAAGAACCAGCTCTGTACGATCGCTGCTTTCAACAAGGAATCGGAGGATGCTGCTCACAACATCGTTATGCAGATCGCTGCTATGAACCCGATCGCTATTGATGAAGCAGGCGTTTCTGAAGCTGTAAAAGAACAGGAAATCCAGGTAGCTATCGAAAAGACTAAGGCTGAACAAGTTCAGAAAGCTGTTGAAGCTGCTCTGAAGAAAGCCGGAATCAACCCGACGCACGTTGACAGCGAAGACCATATGGAAAGCAACATGGCTAAAGGCTGGATCACAGCTGAAGATGTTGCCAAAGCAAAAGAAATCATCGCTACTGTTTCTGCTGAAAAAGCAGCCAACTTGCCTCAGCAGATGATCGAGAACATTGCTAAGGGTCGTCTTGCCAAATTCCTGAAGGAAGTTTGCTTGTTGAACCAGGAAGATATCATGGACAGCAAGAAGACTGTAAGAGAAACAATGAAGGAAGCGGATCCCGAATTGCAGATCCTTGCATTCAAACGCTTCACTTTGCGTGCTGAATAATTAACGTTATCGTTATATATAAAAAAGGCTGCCGGATTTTTCCGGCAGCCTTTTTTAGTTCTCCTGAGTGCAATATTTCCGTACGCTATTTTACTTTAATGCAGCTAATGCGTTTTTGATGCGTTTGATAGCTTCCACAATATTTTCATCGCTCGTAGCATAACTCATGCGGATGCATTCGGGTGCGCCGAATGATGTGCCGCCTACGCAGGCTACGTGGGCAACTTCCAACAGGTACATGGCCAGGTCGTCTGCATCGTTGATCGTGCGTGTACCGTCTGTCTTACCGTAGTAATAGCTACATTTCGGGAACAGGTAGAAAGCACCTTCCGGTTGGTTTACTTCGAATCCCGGAACTTCTTTTGCCAGTTTAACGATCAGGTTGCGGCGGCGTTCGAATGCCTGGCGCATTTCCTCGACCGGTGCCTGTGAACCGGTGTAAGCGGCTTCAGCTGCTTTCTGGGATACGGAGCACGGTCCGGATGTGTATTGTCCCTGCAATTTGTTGACTGCCTTTACGATCCATTCCGGCCCGGCGATGAAACCGATACGCCACCCGGTCATTGCGTAGGCTTTGGATACGCCGTTTACAATGACGGTACGGTCTTTCATGCCGTCTACCTGTGCAATACTGTTATGTTTGCCGATGTAGTTGATGTGTTCGTAGATTTCATCTGCAATAACGATGATCTCCGGATGTTTTTTCAGGACTTCGGCCAAGCCAGCCAATTCTTCTGCGCTATAAACGGAACCTGTAGGATTGGAGGGTGAACAAAGGATTATTGCTTTAGTCTTCGGGGTGATAGCCGCTTCCAGCTGTGCCGGAGTGATCTTAAAGTCTTGTTCGATGCCTGCCGGTACGATAACGGGCTTGCCTTCAGCCAATTTTACCATTTCCGGATAGCTGACCCAGAACGGAGCCGGAATGATTACTTCGTCACCAGGGTTTACCAATACCATGATTGTATTACAAACGGATTGCTTTGCACCATTTGCACAAGAAATCTGGTTGGCTGTATATTCCAATCCGTTTTCGTTTTTCAGCTTGGCAACGATAGCGTTGCGCAATGCCGGATAACCGGCAACGGGAGAATAACGGGAAAAGTTGTCGTCGATAGCTTTTTTCGCCGCTTCCTTAATAAAATCAGGAGTATTGAAGTCGGGCTCTCCGACACTTAAGTTGATTACATCAACTCCCTGAGCTTTTAATTCACCGCTCTTCTGGGACATCGCCAATGTTGCGGATGGCGACAAACTTGCTAAACGTGCTGATACTTGAGTCATGATCGTGTTTTTATGTAATTATTTGATATTGTGTAAGACATGTCCCATCCGTTCCTTCTTCGTCTTCATGTAGAATTCGTTGTAAGGATTCGGAGCCACTTCAATAGGTACGTTCTCTACGACTGTCAGTCCGTATGCTTCCAGCCCGACACGCTTAACAGGATTATTGGTCATCAGGCGCATCTTGGTTACACCTAAATGACGCAGGATCTGGGCGCCTACGCCATAATCGCGCTCGTCTGCCTGGTGGCCGAGATGCAGGTTGGCATCGACGGTATCCAGACCGTCTTCCTGAAGTTTGTATGCTTTCATCTTTTCCATCAGTCCGATGCCCCGTCCTTCCTGGTTTAGGTAGACAATAACGCCTTTCCCTTCTTTCTCGATACGTTCCATTGCTCTGTGCAATTGTTCCCCGCATTCGCAACGCATGGAACCGAAGATATCGCCGGTCGCACAAGAGGAGTGTACACGCACCAGGATCGGTTCGTCCGGATCGAACTTGCCTTTTATCAGGGCGATATGCTCCAGTCCGTTGCTCTTCTGGCGGAAGGGGATCAGGCGGAAATGCCCGTATTGTGTCGGCATATCCACTTCTACGCCATTTTCTACGATCGATTCCGTTTTCAGGCGGTAGGCGATCAGGTCTTTGATGCAGATGATCTTGATGTCGAAATTCTTAGCTACCTCGATTAATTCCGGCAGGCGGGCCATTGTTCCATCTTCATTGATGATTTCGATCAATGCACCGGCAGGGTACAAGCCGGCCAGGCGCGCCAGGTCTACTGCTGCTTCCGTATGTCCGGCACGGCGAAGTACGCCACGCGAACGGGCACGGAGCGGGTTGATATGTCCCGGGCGTCCCAGATCGGACGGTTTTGTTTTCGGATCGGCCAGTGCCAGGATTGTCTCCGCGCGGTCAAACATGGAAACGCCTGTCGTACAGCCACCTCCCAGTTTGTCGACAGTTATCGTGAAAGGTGTTCCCAGTAGAGAAGTATTATTGGCAACCTGCATATCCAGTTCCAGTTCCTGACAGCGTTCCTCCGTGATCGGGGCGCATAGTACGCCACGGCCGTTTTTCAACATGAAGTTTACTTTCTCAGGAGTTATCTTTTCTGCAGCAATAATAAAATCACCTTCATTCTCGCGGTCTTCGTCATCCACTACGATTAAGAATTTTCCTTCACGGAAGTCTTCAATCGCTTCTTCAATGGTGTTTAATTTAATTTCGCTCATATATTATTCTTATATTTCTTATTTTACAAAGATACGGGTAATTTTTCAATTATATCAATCAGTTCATTACTTGTCTTTTGCACCATCTGTATGTCGTGGCGCAAAAGTTTACGCTGGTAAGTGGCAAGTAAATAGACCGGTAATCCTATCGGGAAAAAGATTCCGAAGGCCAAGCCGATTTTTCCATTTATTTTCGCGTTCATCTGGTTGTACCCGCTGATGACGGGATAGTCCATCAGTTTGTTCAGCACCAGGTTCTGATCCGAATTTTCCAGTTCTTCGATGATACCGTCCATTTCAGTGGCCAACCGGTCGGCTGTATGGTCACGGCCGCCCTGCTTCCAGAAACGGAAATAATTCGTCCATCGCTTGTGTCCGGCTAAATATGCCTTGCAGTTTTCAGCCAGTTGTTCCAGGCGGGGTACGATATTTTTGTAATCCGGATTAAACATGATAACCTCTTTCAGTTCCACCTTGCGGCCGGAACGTTTGCCGAACAGGTTTTTCAACGCATTCAGATAGGTGTCTGCGTTCAGGATGACGGAGTCGTTAACTGCTTTATAGGTAAGGAAAATACCCAACGGAGCCAATACCGCGGAACTCAGCCACATCCCTTCCCAGGCTTGCCAGATTCCTTCGCGGGCCATTTTGAACCCGATGTTGTTGATGACATAATAGAAGATGAAGAGTAGGACGGAGAGCACGACTGGGGTGCCTAATCCTCCTTTTCGGATAATGGCCCCGAGCGGCGCACCGATAAAGAAGAATACCAGACAGGCAAATGAGATGGTGAATTTGTTGTGCCATTCCGTCAAGTGACGGCGCACCTTGTAGGCTTCATCCCCGATGGTGGCTGCCTTGAAGAAATAATCGGCTTTCAGATTCTCGACGCTCGACTTTGCGCGTGTCAGGATCGTAGCTTTCTTTCCGGGAGCTTCGGCCTGGTAAAGACTGTCAAAGTTCATGACGATTACCGGTTTATCCTCTTTCTGCTCCGTTTTTATGTTTTCCGGCTCTTCGCCTGTATCTTTCGATTCGGATTCTTTGACATCCTTCGGTTTGCTCAATGTCCTTCTGTAAGAGGTTTCATAAACACTCTTAGAGTTGATCTCCTGGATGCTATCCAGGCGCACGCTCATGGAGTCGATAGACGTTTGCAGGTCATGCATATTTTTACCCATATATTGGTTCTGCATGAATGATTCGTCCGTACGTGAAAAGTTTGCATCGAATTCAATCAGAATGTCGCGGCTTGTGAATGTCTCTCTCTGATAGGGAACGGCATTTTTCTTTCCGCCGGTATTCTTAGATTGATCCCCTATGTTTTGAAAAGATTCACCGTTGAACAGGGAAAGGACCAGGAACAGTTTATCAGCCGACGTTTTTAACCGTCCTGAATCGGCAACCATCACACTCACGTTATTGAAACCTTTGGTGTGATCATAAATCATCATGTCGCGGAGTAGCCCTGTTTTATTGTCCTTATGCTTTACATATACATTGTATCCGGTGATATCGCTGTAGAAAACCCCTTCCGGAATATCCAGCTCCGGCGATTTCTGGCGCATGGACCAAAGCAATGTATAAAGCTTGACCTGTACGACAGGCATGGCGTAGTTCTGGAAAAAGAAAGCCCCGATACTTATAATGCCGATCGTGATGATCAGCGGGCGCATAATCTTGACAAGCGAGACACCTGCCGATTTCATCGCCAATAGTTCCAGCCGTTCACCCAGATTCCCGAAAGTCATCAGAGACGCCAGCAATATGGCTAAAGGCAGGGCCATCGGCACAAGAAAGAGGGCAGCATACATTAACATTTCCGCAAGGACAGCGATTCCTAAACCTTTCCCGACCATGTCGTCAATGTACCTCCACAAGAACTGCATGAGTACAATAAACAGACAGATGCCGAAAGTCATCAGAAACAGCGGCAGGAAAGTCTGCAGCATGAATGTATATAATCGTTTTATTTTCAACATTGCTTATCCGGTTGACGGCGCAAAAGTAGTGAAAAAACGATATGATCGCTAACAGAAATCACTAAAACTACCTAAATACCGAGCGTACGCTTCAGTTCTTCTACTTGGGTATCCCACAAATCGATAGAATCCCGTTTTTCGTCCGGTTCGGCAAAGTCTGTTATTTGTAAAGAGGTGGAGCCTGTCAATTCGTGCGAGTGGATCTGAAATTCAAAATAAGCATTATCATCCTCTTCATCAGTCCAGCGGTAACGGACGCTCATTTCCGGTTTCATAGACAGGACTTCTGCATCCTGTTCAGCTTTATTCCATCTAAAAGCATACATGTTACCATTAATAATAACATCATCAGCGAACCAAGCAGATAGCCCTGGAGGAGTAGTGAGGTGATTCCATAAGCTTCTTCGCGAAACTTTATCGAAAATGTATTCGATATGAAATTTCTCTTTTTTCATTTTTTCATTGTGTTTATTGCGCAGCAAGGTAGTAAAAGAATTGCTATTCACCAAATCTGCTTATGAAAAAAACGGCTCTGAATTAAGATCTTAACATGAAGTGTTGAAAAATAATTGATTTTTTTCTTTGAAAGAGTTGCATAGTATGAAAATAAACTCTACTTTTGCAGCGTCAATCAAGGAAATGATGACAATATGATGGCGAGATAGCTCAGCTGGTTAGAGCGCATGATTCATAATCATGAGGTCCCCGGTTCAATCCCGGGTCTCGCTACGGAAAGCGTTTAAGAATTTCTTAAACGCTTTTTTTTCTTCTCTGTGGTTGTGAATCCTGATTATACGAAATCTTGGGGGATTATATATATAATGTACGCGTATAAGAGTGGAGGTGTGATGCATGGGCGGTATATATAAAAAGGAAAGTTCAGACTATCTGATTCTCTATCGAAATGGAGGCAGATATTCTGAACTTTACGATAATTATGTAACCTCACGGTTATGTTAATTAGGTTTGCTTGCAGAATTAAGGGATTCGTGCAAACAGAGTATAGGGTAAAATTTCACAAATTGTATTGTGTTATTTCTTATTACAAAATTACATCTTCTGTTGTTGAAATAAAGAAGGTGATATTATCATCTATTGTGTGTATTTCTATCATTCGTAATATCGTAAAGTGTTCATTGTCAGTGTAAGTATAAATTAACAATGGTAAAAGAGTCATGTATGTGTGTATTCCTATCACTGAGAATCGCGTATTTATAAAAAAAAGTGGCGCACATCCGGATTATCCGAATGTGCGCCTATTGCATATAAAAAAATTGAGGGCAAGATTATCCGACTGTTACGTACTGAATGACAGTACCCCAGTCTGAAACGCTAACACTGATATTGTTGCGAGAAAGGTCAAAAACGATATTAGTTTGTTCTCCTTCGTTTGCAGCTACTTTTTCTGCATTTTTGACATTTTCGGAAGAAAGGACCAAAACATCGTCTCTGTAAAGCTCTACGGTTACGTTATCGGTCGGCAAAATAGAGAATGTACCGGTAGTCAGGTTGCCATTATCTTTTAAAGTAGCCGGAATAATATATTCGATATCGTTACCAGTCAACTCGCCATTGCAGTTGAAAGAGCTTTTCGTTCTTTTTATTTTGTAGTAGTAATTACCTTCTTTAGAATCATATACTTTTAAAATTCCTTTTGTCAGGATAGACATGGAAGATACTTTACGTTCGATTTTTAATTCCTGTGCCGTAGCTTTAGTGGCCGAGCGGTAAACGGTTACCTGTCCGTAGAATAAATCGCCGGGAAGGCTGTTGGCAACGCCGTTGTTATGTTTTAAGTTCACCTGCAGATCAGAGATGATGTTAGCCTGGTTCATGTTGCTTATTTCTTCGCTTTCGTTAGAGAGTCCAGCCCAAGCAACCACTGTGATCTTGTCAGAGCCCGGGCAACTGATCTCAACCGGCTTAACCTGCAAAAGATAATCTCTGTCAACCGTGATTTGTTTGTAGAAGTCGTTGTTTTCGTCAAAAACATACAGTGTCGTGCTTTTAACGTCACCTCTTGAAGTGATATCCTGATTTTCTGAATAAGCTTTGAGAATAACTGAGAAAGGAGCTTCAACTGCTAAAGGAACCTGACTATCTTCGATTGAGTAAGAATCGCCATCGGCGGAACAGCTTGCGAAAGAAAGAACTACGGACAGTGTCCATATAGTTAAAAAACAATTTGTGAAAATTTTACCCTTTTTCATGACCTTAATTTTTTTAATGCAATTTATAAACCCTATACTCTTCGAGAACTTTTCTCTCGGTTAAGACCCTCATCAAAACCTCTTGTTTCTCGTTGACAATGCAAATATATGTCGGGATATTGGATCCTGCAATAGTTTTATGTGTAATAAATGTTAAACGCATCAAAATAGTTGGAGAAAATATCAAATACAGAGCTAAAACTGTCTTTGTGGCGTGTAAAAATATCAAATATACCCTTTGAATTGATAGGAATACCTGTTTTGGATGGTAGGTAAGTATGTCAATTATATTGGTGAATATATCAGTGTGAGTTGTTGTCATCTCTATCTTTTATTGGTGGTGAAAGTGTCATTTGTGATGTGTAAATGAATCATGCGGGTGCTTTTGTGTTATCGTTATTTGATTGTATAGTTATACTGCTTTTTCGTGTCCGGCTCTAAAGCTAACTTGTTTCTAAAAAGATTTGAACCTGTAAATGATGATTTATGGATGTGTTTATATCGACCGATGGTAACATCTTCCCCTCTTGAGAGGGGGCAGGGGGTGTGTGAATTTTCATTGATAGACAGAAAGATAACACACCCCTTATCCCCTCTCGAGAGGGGAAACAGATACTCCCGACGCTACAACCACAAACACGAATCACACCCATAAATCATCATTTGTTGTTTCAAAACAGCCAGTATTTGAATCACTTGCTTTGTTTCAATTGCCCTGGATGGACATTTTTGTTGATACGGAGGGCGGTTGCTATCACATTGGGCGATATTGGAGCACTTTGTTATTTGGTATATATATTATATGTACGCGCGTATATAGTAGTTAGATATAAAAAGGTGGCGTACACGAGGAACAATCCGGGTGTACGCCTATGCATATAAAAAAATTGAGGGTAAAATAAATCAATTGAAAGCTTATTGTCTTTCGATAGCCTATTTTATCGGGCTTGATTTATGACTGATAAATCGTAATGCCGCAATTATTATGGAATGGCTATTTTTCTGTAAAGCTTAAATATTATAGGGTTGTCCTTTATTTGGTACAAAAATAAAGGGAGTTTTTTTGTTCTACAATAATCTATGCGTAAAATATGTTAAACATTTCAATATAGATGGCATTCATGTCGTTTGCCGATTCTTAAAAGCGGAAATAGTGTAGGGGGGATTTGTTTTTTTGTGATTAGCAAAAGTTTCAAATCATTTATTTTAGGATTCCATTCTGAGGTTTTTCCGGAAGTAGCGGTGAAATGAGTGAAATTTAACCGATCAAATATTCTTTTGATATATGTATTATATATAAATGATATATATCAAAAGCAATAAATATAAATATGATGATAATAAAAATCAATTGTAATAAGAATAATTCAAAAGCAAGAATATATTCTTTCATCTACTTGTTTCATGAATTCACCTATATGTTATGAAATTTAAGATGCTTGCTTGTCTTGTAGGCGTTTTGTTGCCGCATAATACTATGATTATCATTAATTCTTTGAAAATAAATAGTGTTAAATGTATCGTAAGAAAAATATTTTTTACCATATTTGCAGAGTAATGTTGAGAATGAACTTTTGGGTTCTGGAAGGATAAATAATAAATGCATATGAGTTATGAATAAGAAATCTCTGTTCAGGAGGGTGAGTGGAGTATTGATCTGTAATCTTTTCGGTACTTCGCTAATTTTTGCAGCCAATGAAAACGGACAACTATTCGGAAGCGAGACTTTGATTGTAGTCGTTCTTTTGCTTCTCTTTTTCGTGCCATTATTTTTGTACATGAGAAAACTGCATTCTAATATGAATGGCCGCTCGGACCAGATCATAAAAGAAAATGCGGCACTGGAAAACTTGAATAAAGAAATGAAAGCCCGCAATAATGAATTGCTTGCCCGGAAAAATGTGTTGGAAGAACAAGTTTGCCAGCAGGAAGAAAAAATTCAGGCATTGCGGACTCAAAATGATGAACTGGCAAAGATGAATGGCGACCTGGTCAGGAAAACATCCGAGCAGGAGTTGACTATTTCTACATTAAATAATAATAAGAAAGAACTGGAGCAACTGATCGTTGTAAAGATCAAGGAAAATGATACGATCCAGCGCGAGGCGGCAGAAAAACTGGCCGAAGCCGAAAACCGCCTCAAAGACGCGGAAAGCATACACGATAATTTCTTTATCGAAACGATCCACGAAATGCGCACGCCGCTTTCGTTGGTACTCGGTTCCCTGGCCCTGGTCGTACAAAACGACGATCCGGATAAGGACATGTCTACCCAATTGCTTTCGGCCTATCGTAATACGTTGGCCATGCAGGACTTGGCAGACCAGTTGATTGGTACGCGCCGTTCGAATGATGTTGCCAACTATCTGCGCATAGCCCGCTACGATATGGTCGAGATCTCCCGCCAGATTTGCGATATCTTTGTCGACTGGGTGGCCATGAACAACGTAGACTTCCGGATTAATACACAGACGCCGGCCCTTTGGGTATGGGTCGACCGCCGCAAGATAGAGTTTGCCCTCCGTATGTTGCTCTCGAATGCCTTTAAGAATACGTTTGCTTACGGCAAAGTAACGCTCGATATCGCGGTCGTCAATGAAAACGGCAAAGCCTATTGCTCTCTCGTTGTCAAAGACGAAGGGTTGGATGAAGACGAAAGCGCACGCCGCGGCTTGAAACAGATTATGGATATGGCAGAAGCCATAGGCGGTTTTTATCGGCATGAGGCCGATAAAAACGGAACCTCTTACGCTGTCCTGATCCCCTTGGGCAAGCAGCATCTGCTGGATCGCCGTGTCGAATTTGTAGAACCGGAAGCCGATCTTGTCAAACTGAATGCCCGTCAGAAAGAAGAAATAGCCGAACTGATTCAGGTAATCCCGCAAAAGCAGGAAACCGGAAGGAAGCTGCTGGTGATCGACGACAGCGACCAGATCCGCTGGTTCCTAAAACATGTTTTCAGCAAAGAGTACCAGATCATCGAAGCCCGCAACGGGCAGGAAGGTGTCGACGTAGCCCTGTCGGAAGAGCCGGATTTGATTCTCTGCGACGTGATGATGCCGGTGAAAGACGGCTATGAGACTTGCCGCGAGATCAAGAGTGATCCGAAAATGGCACAGACACCGGTCGTGATGCTGACAGCCAAGGTCGAGAGCGAAGATGTGATCACCGGAATAGAAGCCGGTGCAGACGATTATATCACAAAGCCATTCGACGTTGAAATCCTGCGCAGCAAGATCAACAGCCTGATGAAGAAACGCGACGACATGAAGCGCTATTTCTCGAATTCTTCCTCTTCGTCTGCCGAAGAAGAAAACAGCCTGCCGACGAATCCGTTTATGGATGCTGTTGTTAAAAACATTGAAAAGCACCTCGATGATTCCACATTTGAGGCGAAAGTTCTTGCAGACTCCCTGAATATGAGTTTGCCTACTTTGTACCGCAAGATCAAGCAATACTCCGACCTTAGTATTTTGGAGCTGACGCGCAACATACGTTTGAAGAAAGCCGCCGAATTGCTTGCCACCCAGCAGTATTCCGTACAGGAAGTCGCTGAGATGGTGGGATTTAATGATACTGCCACATTCCGCAAACGGTTTACCGAACAATACGGAGTTACACCGTCGCAATACGGCATTCCAGCCTGAAGTACGACAAACGGGAGAGGGTTGGCCTAATGAATCTATGGTTCATCCCTTTCCTGATACGAAGTAAAAAGGTTAAAAATATCATGTTGATATGTATTTCTATTAAATTAAATTTTGTATATTTGCACTGTCTATCCACTATGTGCATGATTGAGGGAAAATTGAGAAGCGAAAAAACACAAGGCGACTGTTGAAACGGATAGTACGAGGGATATATAATAGCATATAAGAGGGAATTGAAGTATGAGGGTAAAATTGCAGGGAAGAAACTACATCTTTCCCGAAAATCTATCAAAATTAGATGTAAATAAATCAAAATTCGGCTTTATAGGCACACCGCTTATAATTGAGAGGTATGCCCCTAACTTGTCTTTACTTTTTCCTCCATCTTTGCAATGTCAGAAGACGACAACCCGAGACGATGAGTAAGTGATAAAGATGGATTATATTGTATAATACATTAATAACGATAAAAAAATAATTAGCCGATGGGAAGGATAGAACAACAGAAAATGCACAACAGTGTCGTTCCAGACAACTCAGTAAGCTATAGGGTAAGATGATTGATAATCAATTATAAATAAAAGAATTTTATTAACTTTTTAATTTTGAAGAATATGAAACTAAGAAATTTAATGTATGCGACTATGATCGCTTGTGCGTTCGCTTCTTGTTCTAAGGACGACGTTATTGAAGGTGGACAGGAACCGACTGCTAAAGGGGATGCGAGTTTGACTATTGGAGTCTCAGCCCTTAAATCGACAAAAGCTCTTATCGCAGATGGTGAAACTATTGGAGAGGGAATAGAGAGCGAAGATAATATCAAGTCCTTAACTCTTGTTGTTTTTAACTCTAATGGTGCTTATCTTGCTTCTGCAAGTTCTGCTAATAGTTCAACGGTTACTGTTTCAGGTTTGAATCCTCAAACTATCAAGTTTATGGTATTGGCAAATATGGACATTGCTACTACAACACTTCAGGGTTTGACTTCTACTACAATTATGAATCAAGCAGTTGTTTTACCGGCTACAGGTTTTACGAAAGATTCAGAACAGGGCTTACCTATGAGTAGTGCTCTTGTCGAAAAAGATGGTCAAAATGATATTGTATTGGTAAGTGGTAATAACTATTATGGTTATGCAGCTGGTCAAGCTAATGCAGCGAAAGAAATGTCTACAGGTAATGCTCTTGATTTAGTTCGTAATGTATCTCGTGTTGACTTAATGGGGGTAAACCTGCATATGAAAATGAGTGATTATTCTTCAGGAAAAGCTTCTTTCAAATTTACAGATGTAAAAATTAAGAATGCTGCAAAGAATGCTATTATTGGTGGTGCTAGTTCAGCTAACACAGAGTTTTTGACAGGAGGTGCTGATGCAACTTATTATATCCAATCTGATGCTACATTGGCTGCTAAAGAACAAACAGACTTTACTTCTGGCGCTGTTCCGGTTGATGCACCGAAAGCTTATTTCTATGTTCTTGCTAATGGACAGAAAACTCCAACACAACTTGTAGTTGGAGGAAACTTTACTTTGACAGATGGAATAAATACATTAACAGGTGCTACTGAAAGTTTTTCAGGTGCAGGCCTTTATCCTATTACGGTCGGTATCACAAATACAGGCGCAGATGGTACAGCTAGTGCTTTGACAGATGGCTTGGTTAATAATAAAATCTATAGAATAACTCTTTACGTTGCTGGTCCTGGTGAGTCAGGAGATGGTCCAAAGGCTAAATTCTTTGTTAATACAGAAGTTAAAGAGTGGGATACCGTTGATCAAGGTGCGATTATTAAATAATCATTTCCTAAAAATAAAAAAAGTGCTCCCCATTTCGGGGAGCACTTTTTGTCATTTAATATTCATTTGAATATTCTTGATCTTGTATTTACGAACTTTCACAACGAATCAGCATGTTATTTTCACAAAACATATTGCTTAAAATTACGCAAGTAAGCATAAAAGTGAAGGAACACCCGGATGATCGAGTCGGTCACACCCGGATGTCAGTGGTCTGAACATGGGGGTGTAGAAACAGTTGTACACCCCCATGTTGGGCACTTTTTGCTACTATGGCTTTGGTTTTCAGTCGTATGGTTGTGCAGATCTTTGAAAAGTTTTGTAAGAAGACAAGAGTATGATAGGTAGATGATAGAAGAATGATAGTTAAAAAGGGTGACTATCATGCCTTTAATCCTTGATAGATAGTAAGATAGTCCGTCTTATGATAGTATGACAGTAGAAAGTGAATAAAGCATGTGTCCCCCCTTAACTACTTTCATCTTTCACTTGAAAAGAGGGTGTATATCGCACCATACGGGCTAAAACTCTCACTTTTACAGTTTGATAGATTCGTCTATAAACAACGAGAGTACTACCTATCTTTTTCACATTATTTATCTCTATCTTTGTATTGTGATTATTAATAAGGTAAAACAAAATAATATCTATATTATGAAACTGAAAAGTTGCTTTCTTTTAATGTTAATCGTTTGTGCATTCTTTTCATGCTCAGACAATGATGATCCGGTGAATCTGACGATTACGCCTATCGTGCCGGACGCGACATTGTCGCTGGCGGTACAGACTGATAATAGGGTAAAATCGAAAGGTGGGTTTATCGAAGATGGAATGGTCGGTACTATTGCTTGGGATTATCAGGTGAAGACTTTGACTGCTGTGGTGTTTAATAATAATGCATATAAACCTGCAAATGTAGGAGTGGGAGATATTGCTGCATTATTTACCAGTAGCTATGCAGATCCGACAAGTACTCCCCAGATAGTGGGTGAGGTTCCTTCAGGAGGGGTCTTTATATTGCTTATTGCAAATTTGGAAGATGACGTGTTGAATAAACTGAAGGAATCTGTTGGTAGTTCGGATGCTAATGCCCGTTTAAGTATAAAAGAAGTTTTGGAACTTGCAACTAAATTGGGTAATGAAGGACAAGAGAAAGGCCTTACGATGAGTAGCCAGGTTTTGGATGTAACTCTTGAACCAGGTAAAAATTTTATCGGGTTTGGTAACGATTATGCATTAGCCAATGGTGGTAAAGAAGTTTTTGGAGAGAAGCCGGTTGAATTAGTTCGTACAGTTGCTGCTATCAACTTGAAAGGTATAATCTTGCCGAAAAAACCGGATACAGAGAATTCGGAATATGAAAGTGTAAGTTTTGCATTGGACACTGTTTTTGTAGCCAATGTAAAAAGCACTGCCGGATTAGGAACTTGGAGTACTGATGTAACTACAATAGAACACTCTCCGTTGACGGCAGAAGGAAAACTTAATTCTGATTATTATCTGGCTCCTGTAAAGTATGCAGATCAGACAGGAAGTCTTAAAACAGGAGAAGCTAAAGGTGATGATTCAATGCTGAATGTATACTTTGAGTCGATCTCCGCTAAAGACGGAACAGACCTTACTTGGACGAATACTGCTATTCCTCCTTGTTATGTTTATCCAAATCAAAATGGCGAAACAGGTGAGTCAGATCTATATAATTATACATTGTTAGTGCTAAGAGGTGATTATACCTACAGGATCGGTGATAAAACGATGATAGAAAAAAATCGTTATTATACCGTAATAGTGAATGATGAAAGGTCTGGTTCTATGAAATATGAAGGTAGTAGTGTACATAAACATATTCAGCGTAATACTAAATATAATGTTACGCTCACAATCAAAGGAACCGGTTCTTCTAAGCCATTTGACTTTTCTGATTTCGCTCATGTTGCTGCACAGGTTGAAGTTGCCAACTGGAATGTCATTAAGATCGATCAACCAGTAGATTAATAAGAAATAGGGTAATAATAAGATATAAAAATAAATTATTATGAAACATATAGCAATAATAAAGCAGTCTCTTATACTGGTAGCCGGTTTGCTTGCGGCGTTGCTGACCAGTTGTATCAAGGATGATCTGGCTGAATGTAATAAGCTGACTTTAAAAGTGGAAGGTGTTGCGACGGACGGTTCGATAATCGATATCACAAGTTTGGGCAATGTAACGGATGCTACCTTGTATATCTTCGATGCTAACAAGAACTTCCTCGAAGCACGTGATCTGGATAAAGATTTTATTGTGGCGAAGAATGAGATTACACTGGATAAGTACCCGGATAATACCAAGCTGTATATCGTAGCTTGGGGTAACCTGGCCGGTGGAAGGCAGACGGTCACTCAGCCTAAAACGATGGACGATCTGAAACTTCAGTTGAAGAGCACTGGCGAAGGATATGCACAGTCGCCCGACAGTTTGTTTTTTGGAACCAAAGAAGTAACTTCTCTGGGTAGCGGTGTTGCCGGAGGAAACAGCGAAGTGATTATCCGCCTGAAAACCGGAACTTACACACTTAAGACCGAAGGTTTGCAGACTGCTTTGGATTTTTACGGATTAAAGAGTTCTGGCGATTTTGATTTCTATATCAATAACACATTAGATACCTACGATGCTTCCGGTAAGCTGGAAGGAGACAGCATCCCTTACAATCCGGAAGGACAGTATGACAACCAGTCAGTCGAGTGGTTGACGACAGGTCCTGTCGACATTGCACAATACGGTGGAAAGCAGACTGCGTTTGCCGGTGAAAAATTGGGTGTCAGGGTTAAAAGTCGCAATGGCAGTGTTGACAAAACAATCTATGTGAATACTGAGGGTAAAGAACTTGCCATACCTGAAGGTGGCCGTATGGATGTTATTGTTTTATTTGAAGACGGTAATATTTCAATCCGTTCGCGTATCACTCCTTGGGGTGTTGTAGACGATGAAATCGAATTTTAATCTCTAAAGTAGTAAAGATATGAAACTAAGAAATATAATAGCAGTCGGTTTATCGTTGGCGGCCCTGGTCAGTTGCTCGAAAGACAATGAGCCTGTAAACGTGAGCAACCTGAAAGATGCCAAAGTAAATATCTCTTTGAAGCCTTCCGTTCCCGGATCGAGCCTGAAAGCCGGCGGAGATGATTATGCTCTGGATGGTGAGACGAATATAAATAGTATAACAGTCCTTTCCTTTACCGCAGACGGTTCGCAGACTTTGGTTGATCCGTATTGGACAAACGGCATGACGACTTCTGATGATGTAACAACCGTCCTGAGCGTTCCGACCAAGGCTACAAATGCTTTGATCGCTATTCTTGCCAATGTACCGGAAAATGCATTTAGTGGAGTAACCTCCTATGCTGCATTTCAGGATCGTCTGGCCCGGTTGTCCGATCAGTCTCAAAATAATCTGGCCATGAGTGCTCAGGTGATTGCTGCCAGTGCCTCTTTAGCGGAAGGTGATAACTATATCGGATATTCATCACAAACGAATATTAATAATCTCAATACTCCATTGGAACTGACCCGTCTGGCTGCCCGTGTCGAATTGGCCGGAGCAACGACGAATTTTGAGACAAAAGCATCTTTGAGAGGCCGTACCGTTCGTATCAACAGTGTCTACCTTGCCAATCAGAAAATCGCTTCCCGTTTTGCCAGTACAGCCTATTGGGGTGCAGTGATGGCAGACGGAAATCTCGGAAATAGTGCAGCTACAACATTGGGCCAGACCCTGCCGGTATCCGGAACACCTTTCCGCCAGTATGTAATGGAAAACACAGACAGCGCCAATCCGACCCAGATCGTGATCAACGCTACTCTCCTGGCATCGCCCGGCTACCAGGCTGAAACAAAAGCCTTTGCCGCCACAATCAATGAAAACGGGACAGTCGTTAGAGGCGAGGCCCACAAATATGTGAAACGTAACTACATCTACCGCTTGAATGTTACATTCGGGCCGAACAGTTTCACAGGTATTACAGAAGACGAACCGACTCCTCCGGGTCCAGGTCCTGACCCCGAACCGTCAACTGGTAATCTGAATGTTCAGGTAGAAGTAATAGGTTGGGGGCCTATTAACCAAGAAGTCATTATTAAATAGTTTAGGGTAAAATAAATAAAAGTATAAACGATTAAAAATATAAACTGATGAAACTACGGAATATTTTTTTAGCAAGTTTGGCGGTTTGCACGATGGCAAGCTGTTCAAAAGATGAAACGATAGACTATTCCCAAATGGGTCCGGTGGATGCTTATGTGTCTTTAGCTGCAACTTCGGCGATACAAACGAAAGCGACAGTAGATAAAAATGGGGATGAATTGTTGAGTGGTGAGAAGTATATTAATAGCTTGACGGCATATGTCTTTTTGGATAAAGGTGCTACTGATGCAGATAAGACATTTGCCGCAGTTAAACATTTGACGGTTGCAACGAATGAGGAAGCAGCTCTTGTCAGTAATGAAACGGGTTTATTAGGTATTGACCATATAATTGTTAAGGTTACTCCTGATGCGAGTGGAACCTCGAGCAGTGATAATTTTATTGCAGTATTAGTCGCAAATGCTGATCAAGTGACTGTTTCTAACCTTGCGGAATTGAAAAATAAAGTTATTACGAAAAGCGTTGAAAATTATACGCCTGCAGTTGTCGCGGCTAAGACTTGTTATTTGCCAATGGTAAGCGGTGAGATAAAATTTGGAAAATTGGTTCCAAATATAATTGTTGATGGTGATCAAAAAACATATACTGAAAATTGGATAAATTCAGGTTCTACTACTACCATATCGCAAACAAGTACAGAGAATGATCCGACAATTATCCCTACTGGTTTGAACAAAGTCACATTGACTCGTTTAGTTGCTCGTGTACAGGTGGAAAGTGTAACAGTGAAAATTGTAGATAATTATCCTGGTGCCAGATTTAAGTTGGAGCATTTGTCTCTTGTAAATGTTCGTCCGACGGCTACTATCGAAACGGGTGCAGGTAATTATGTTAAAGGTTATCAATCATCTGGATATGGTCCAAGTGAGAGAGCTTGGATTTTTGATACAAACGGTAGCACCGTTTCAACATTAGTTAAAGCGTATAACATTCTTTTGGATGAAGGAGGAACTCCCGGTTCTGATGTAAAAAAATGGGGAAAGGAAGATACTGATAAGTTCTGTTCTTATATCTTTGGGAATCCGGAGGTTACGAAAGAGAATGAAGCAACTGTTTATCAGACTGCCCTTTTGATTTCTGGAACGTTTTATAAGAATAAAGAAGATAAAACGGGGTCAGAAAAGAATTTCCGTGTTTTCTTGCAGGATATAGAGACAAAAGGTCCGATTATGGTTATTCCGAATAATGTGTATAAACTGAATGTTACGGTTACAGGTGAAGGTTCTCCGAACGAAAATGAAATCCTGTTGAATGCTCATGTTGCCGCAACTATTGAGGTTGCACCTTGGAATGTAATCGAACAGACCGAAGAAGATGCTAATTAATTGAATTAAAATACTACCTATAAAAAGGCAATCTGCTGATGCAGGTTGCCTTTTTTTGTGCGGTGAAGCCTGCTAAGACAAATATATCTCTCTTAAAGAGTCATAAATTATTGATCTCGTCAGCCGAAAGGCTGGTAGTCTGCATAATTATCTCTGTGGGGAGGTTCAGCTTTTTCATATTGCGGGCTGCTTCATGCATCCCTTCGATCTTCCCTCCGATCTTCCCTCCGATCTTCCCTCCGATCTTCCCTTCGATCTTTCCTTCGATCTTCCCTTCGAGTTTGGCAGAGTCAAGAACATCGTTTTGTATCAGTATGGCATTGACATGTTCATCATATTCCAGGCGTTCTTTAGGACTCATGCCGTAGTAAGCAAGCCTCGTGCCGCAGGCTCTCTTTTGCCGTCTGCTTCAGCTGACGGTTAAAAGGATTGGAGGCAAAGCCTCTTCCTCTGTGGGCTTTAGCCCCTTTAATAAAGGGTTATCCCATTGGTATTTAAAGGGGTTAAAACCCACAGAGGAATCCGGCAAAGCCGGGCATTTATTCATCCGTTCGTTTTTAACGAACGGTAAAAGAGAGCCTGCGGCATGGGGCAATGCCCCATTAAAAGAACAGACCGACAAATCATCATTTACCAGTTTAGGATAAAACCTGTTCCTTTGCGATCCCGCGTCGGAGCACGGGAACGGGATAGCTCATATATGCAAAATAATGAATTTATTTATCCCCAATGATTATCGGGTGAGCCGATATAATTAGTATAATATGATAATATATTAAACTATTAAGCTGTGTAATATGACTTAAAATACCTATATTTGAGTGTTATTATATATGCTTAATGTCTTGCAAGTATTGAAATACAGCCTGATATATTCTAATTTGTAAAAAGTGGGCAATTAATTTGTAAATTCTTGTCATACAATGGTTGAAAGATTGAAAAACATCTGTTTTGCGGCGTTTCTATCGCATTTTAAGGGCGCAACTATCAATTTTATACATTGGTATTTTCACCTATTAATCTTGATATTCTCACCTATCGAATAATCTTAATATTCACCCTACTTTTGCAATGTAAGTTAAACGAAAAAATATTAGGTTATGAAACTGAAGAATATATTATCGATTATTTGCTGCTTAGTTGCAATGGTATCTTGCTCGATGGAAGACGACACGATGATGAATGATACATCAAAAGAACTTCTGAACCGGAATTCAGACAAGGAAGCGGTATTGAACATTAATTTATCAACTAATGCTCTTCTTACTAAAGCGACTGAAGATGCCAGTGGAAATAAAGAAACAAAGTTAGAGAATTGTGTGTTGGCTTTGATGGAAGGAAATAATGTCCTTGCAGTAAAAACATCCAATAGTATAGCGGATGGTAAAGTAACCGATGTTACATTCTTGACTAAAGTAAAAAGCGGTCTGAGCGTTATCGCAATCGTTAATGTTGCTAATCCTAATGATTATTTGAATGCTACAACTCGCACCGCCTTAAATAAAGA
>OGZX01001265.1_pt1 | contig 26446 bp, 22 predicted proteins | sample 1576881 | NCBI WGS metagenome assembly OGZX01 (sample SAMEA3541542, study PRJEB24748) | human gut metagenome | biome: human gut; feature: human-associated habitat; material: faeces | place: China | collected 2012
CTGCCTGTTTTTGAAAAATAAAATGCGTCCTGAGAAAAGGCTGCGCCTGGTTTGGGCGGCAGCCTTTCACACTCAGGGCGCTTTTTTATTCATCAAAGATGGAGACAATCTCCCCGTCGAGAATCCGGTTCATGTTTTTGACGGCGCAGAAATTTCCGCACATGGAGCAGGTATCCTCCTTTTCCGGCCTGGCGGCTGCACGGTAGCGTCTGGCCTTCTCGGGATCAATGGAGAGGCGAAACATTTCTTCCCAGTCCAGCTGCTTTCTGGCGGTGCTCATTTTTCTGTCCCAGTCCTCGGCACCGGGTATGCCCTTTGCGATGTCGGCTGCATGGGCTGCAATGCGCGAGGCGATGATGCCCTCTTTTACGTCGTCCCTGTCAGGAAGGCGAAGATGCTCTGCAGGGGTCACATAGCAGAGGAAGGAAGCGCCGGCTGCCGCTGCTATGGCGCCGCCGATAGCTGCCGTAATGTGGTCGTAGCCGGGGGCTATGTCTGTGACAAGAGGCCCCAGCACATAGAAGGGAGCGCCCTTGCAGAGGGTCTGCTGAATTTTCATATTGGCTGCAATCTGACCCAGGGGCATGTGGCCGGGGCCCTCGATCATGACCTGGACATCTTTTTCCCAGGCGCGTCTGGTCAGCTCTCCCAGAGTGACAAGCTCCTCTATCTGAGAAATGTCGGAGGCATCGGCAAGGCAGCCGGGCCGGCAGGCATCACCGAGGCTTAAGGTGACATCGTATTCCCGGCAGATGTCGAGGATTTCATCAAAATGCTCATAGAATGGATTTTCAAGCCCGGTCATCTCCATCCAGGCAAAGATAATGGACCCTCCTCTGGAGACGATGTTGGTCAGACGCTTTGCGTCTTTAAAGCGCCCTGCGGTATTTTTGTTGATTCCCACATGGATTGTCAGGAAATCCACGCCGTCGCGGGCATGCATCCGGACAATGTCCAGCCATTCCTCAGTGGTGATCTCCTTTAAGGGCTTGTGGTAATAGACTACCGCGTCATAGATGGGGACCGTCCCGATGATGGCGGGACATTCCGCTGTGAGCTTTCTGCGGAATTTCCGGGTGTCGCCGAAGGAGCTCAGTGACGCTCTATTCACTTAACATCCTTGTTTCCTGTTGATTAACTCTCATATATTAGGTTGATTAGGAAACTATTAGGAAACCGTCAACCCAGTTAGTATAGTCCACCACTTTCACTCCAACAGGTATGAAACCATAGGTTTTCTATATAGTACCCTAAAACCTACAAATCCATACTACAGGAGTTCCAGTCTTCGACTACGATTTCATCTTCCAGCCAAACCATTCTCTGTTCTAGGAGAGATTTATCGCTCAATGGTCTCACACACATCATATCCCATAATAGCCATGCACCCTTACTCATAAGTCCGTTAGAATGTGGTATATGTCCTAAACTGAGAAGTGATAAAGCTCTGTAAGAAAAGCGGCAAAGAGTAATTCAATGCCGCTTCATCCTCAGTACTTTAGAGATATCATCTCTTCTTCATTTCGTAGTTCTCTTCTGATTCAGCATCCGTTGCCTTAATATGCAATTCTGTGGCTGTCAACTTCGTAATAACTACCGTCTTACCTTCCAGCCATTCAGAACTTGTAAGGATAAGCTTATTACCACTAAGAGAACTGGCAAAGTAGTAGTCCTTATAGCCATCGTTATATCCACCATTGCCATCTGCATCCTCGAAGAAGACGTATTCTCCTGTAACCTCTTCTGTCCACTCCTCTTTTTGTCCACTACTATTGTATTCCCAACCATAGCACTTGGTTATATCCCATGTGCCTCTTAAGTTTGCTAATGATAACTCAACAGAACCGTTGTTGTCATCATCATCATCACTACATGCCGTGAAGTTCACAGCCAACATGACCACTAATAAGGTCATTCCAATTAATCTTAACATTCTCATAATTTCTGAATTAAAATGGTTAATAATATATGTTATTTAGTACTGATTCTCCATATTACCTAGAAACTAGGTGCTTGAGTACCTCTAATGAAGAACGGAGCACCTGTAAAGCAAGCTCCTGTAAACTGTATCATCCCAGATGTCATATTTATGGGATATGTACTCCAATTGCTGCTTTCATAGTTATAGATATGAAGTGCTTCATTATCTATTTCCCATCTATAACTATATCTGTATTCGGTAGTTTCCCATTCACCATAGTGTTTTACTCCATCTGTAGTCCATGATTGTCTGTTACTCTGTTTCTCATATCTTGTGCAATCACCGCCACCAGAGAACTCTAGAAGGACATACTGTTTGTAGGTATCTACTGTTGTGTTTTCATAATACCAACTTCCTACAATTATAGATGAGTACTCAGTGTCTTTATCGCTCCTACTGTCTTCGTCATCGTTTTTACTACACGATACGGTGCATAGGATGCTTATAAGCAGTCCAATTAATTTAAGTGTCTTCATATTATCTTATGTTGATTATAATCCGACCTTATAAGTCTTATTATCTATTTTAACGAGATAAATGCCGGGCTGTGATAAGGATATGCTTGTGATATCGCTTGTCACATTGCTGTTGTTAACCAACTGCCCAAAGGTAGAGTATACCCGTATTGGGGTATTGGGCAATGCCCCTTTAATGATTATGCTCTTCTGTGATGCATAGACCTTAATATTGTCACTTAATGGTGTATTAATATCAGTCATATCTTCCCTCTGATAAGAGTATGGTTCACCTGCATAGGTTACTCCATCATCATCTAAATCTCTAAGAGTTAATATCGTTGAGTTTAATGTGATAATCTCTGCCATAACCCATTCATCTTCATCACTGAACATCTCATAGAGCTTGTTATTCTCTACTTTATAACTCCCTTGTTCTTCATAGTCAGGTTCATCCACACTTGTGTATCTGAATGTGCCATCACTATTATAGGTAACATGGGTCGCAATTTGTCCATTATTAGTAATTAGCTTCCATCTTCCTACTATTAAAGGTGTTTCTATAGGGGCATCTGACTTAGCGAAGACAACAGATAATACTGAGTTTGCTGTGATGGGAGGTGTGGTATAGCGGTTGTTCTGTAATTGGGAGAAGATATCATCTCCGTTGTAGGTTATGGTATGTATTTCCCAACCTATAGATGGATTAATCTGATAAGTAACAGAATTTCCACTGGCAACTTCTTGTATAAGACTACCACTTTCTGTGCAGTTAATAGTTAAGTAGATTGGTGCCGCAGGTGAAACATCTTGTGCTTTGGCATGCCCGGCTAATGATAATAGTACTATCATTATCAGATAGGAACAGCATTGTGTAAAGTATCTCATAATATGAATGTATTGTGCTTACCTGTCCCCTCTAGCAAGCGATTATAGTATAAGTGTGAGGAACACAACGAGAGTTGCACACTTCAATTAATAGTAAGTTGAGTATTGAAGATTACTTAGGACGTATGCACATTGCTATTACTCCCAAGATAATAGCTAGCCAGATTGGGCACCCAAACAGGGTTAGCACATAAGCTATTACGATAATAAATAGGATTCTAAGCATAATATAACTGTGTTGTGCTTACCTGCTCCCTTGGGAAAGCTGTTTATAAATAAAAAGCGTGGGAACTACCGAATATCACTGTACTGAGGCTCTCGACTGCCCTTACCCAGTAATAAACAATAGCCCACGCCATATGTTATATAGTCCACTTGGAGAAGTGGTATATAGCATTGACGTGAGCGCCCTTGTCTATCATCCTGGGTAATAGAATTGTCGAGATTCCAGTACAAGATAATATCAATAACGCTCTTTGTTAACTAATTATGTCCTTCTAAGCCACTAACGCATTAGTGTCATTAGAATTGGCACAAAGTTACAAATTCCGTTCTGATTAGCAAGGATATTGTTTATTAAATGTTGAGAGTTATCTCTACTTCATAATCCAAGGTAGGTATGAATTTCTTCCAACCCTCTATATTTGTAGAAATTCAGTAATGTCTACCTACCCTGATTTTAGAAGCTGAGACAGTCATAAGTCTGTAATATCTCTTCCTGCCTTAAACCGAGATACCGTTTTGTGATGGCAACCGAACTATGATTGAATAGTTCCATCAGTTTGACCAATGCCAGTTCCGCATTATCACTGTTCATATTATAGACCTGTCTACCAAATGTCTTTCTAAGGGAATGGCAGCTAAAGTTCTTAATCTTTAGCCTGTACTTCTTCTTCACCTCTTTAAGAATGATATTGATTCTCTGTACTGTGAAGATAGTGCCTTTCTGACTTATAAGGATTGGCGCATTGATTCCAACCGGATTTATATGCTCGTAGCACTCTTTAATATGCTGCTGCAATTGGGCGTTCAGTCTGATAGTTCTTACCTTACCTGTCTTCTTCTCAATTACAGTGAACTCGTCAGCACCTAATATATGTTTCCACCTTAGAGATAGAATATCAGATATTCTTAAACCTGTGAAGCATCCCAAAGCTATAAGGAGCGAGATTTTATAATTCTCGTCCTTAACTAACTTCCTTATGAGGTTCATAGCATCAGACCATATAAGGTAATCCGCAGTTGTACTTGAATATTTAAGTGACATAATGTTCTGTTTTATAGGTTAATCAATCAAAGTGAATGTCGTTCCCGTACTGAGCCGTCTAACTCTCTGACTACTAATAGTATGTTCACTAATAGTAGAAGTGAATATCAAGAGCATCCCATTTCAGTACGTATTATTAGAATGGTTTGTCTCCGTACTGATAAGCTAAGATGGAATGGTAAACCCTATCGTAGAATGAGAACCCGCAACATGGTTGGAAGTAGCTCTTATAAGCTGCCGCATACTCACCCTGTGACTTTCCTTGCTTATCTAATAAGGTGTCCAGTGTGTTTAGCCAATGCCTTAAAGCCTGTAATCTCTTTATGTATTGCAGGTTGTTCTCGCTGTGGCATAATCTAACCTGTAAGGTAGTTATATGATTTATAGCCTTTTCTATTTCCTTTGTATTCATAATGTCTAATAATCTGGGGTTATAACTCTTAGTATATAAGGGAGGCATGGAATAGAAAATGGACACCACCGGAGTAGTGCCCATTCAGTAAGACGCTCATCCCAAGAACCAAGTATACTCACTGTCTCCCTGTTTGGCACGCTGGATGCCTTGTACAAACTCTGTGCAGTTAAGATTCCTCTCCAAGAAGTTGTCTATATAGCTTGACTTGACGCTTCCATTAAGGAGATTGAGAAGCTGCCAACCTGTAATGCTGTCTCCCGTACTCTTGAAATTGGTATCAGAAACGAATGCCCTGCAAGCCGCGTTAATCTGACTGTCTCCCAATAGTAAGCGAGGTAAATCTCGCTGCTGATTAGGATTAAGAGCTTGGTATAATCTCATCCTTCCTATAATCTGGCAGAACTCAGATTCCGTAATGTTCATGCTGCCAAGTGTCTTTAACAGGTGCAGGTCTTTGGACGGATTATAGGCATGGAACAGGTTCAATGCTGCTGAGTATAGTTCTTGTATGCTCATCACCTCGATTTTATCCTGCAAGCCATCTGTTGTAAGCATAAGGTTACTGCACACACGATTACGGAAACCTATGAAGATTTTGAACTTCTCAACAGCTTTCTTACTGTACAGGTTAACCTCGTTGTATGCTCTCACTCCACCAATGGATAATGCAAGACGATTTCCATATTCATCATGTACAATGGATGGAATCTCAAAGCAAAAACACATGCGTTGGTAGAATAAGGTTTTCTCTTCTTCTGTCAGTTCAGACGCCTTCTTCCCTAATGCGCTGGGTATTCTGCCGTTAATAGGATGGGATATGCGTATCTCTGGCATATCAAGTCGTTCTCCATGAAAGTAGTCCTTAGCTGCATCCACTACTGCACCTATAAAGGATTGGTGACTGATTGTCTCTTCCATTGATGCGAAACTTGGGATGATGCAGTCGTTTGTAAGATGCTGCAAGGTTACTTCCTGTGTATTCGCTTCAATGAAATGGTTAGCCTTCTTGGGCGCTTCTTCGATGATTGTAGCTTCTTCTGCATACTTTCCCATGTTTAAGCTCTCTCTTTGCTGTGCCACGTTGGGCATAATTACTAAATCTCTCATAACTGTAATGATATTAAATGAATATTGATTGAATTACTGGAATATGAATGAAGTCCATGATGGAACGGATTACTCCATTCACGTTCCAGACTTCATTACTACTCGCTATAGAATTGTTAGTGTTGTACAAGTACATCTAAGGCTATATTGTGTTTACGTCTACAGAGAGCTTAACAGGATTAGCTTGGAGGTGCCGGAGAACATTGGTTTTAGTGTGAATGGGAGTGTACCCTCTCTGCTCTTCTAAGGATGCTTTTCCCTTTGGAGCATGAGAGGGGGTGTTAATTAGTAGTATGGCAGTGCGTTTACCTTTCTTCCAGTTCTTCTAATGCAGCATTTATCGCTTTCTTTGCTCGTAATTGTCTTAGTGTATTAACTCCTAACTTACTATATCCCTCTACCAATATTGGATGCTTTGTAGATATGGTTTCTAACTCCTGTTCTTCGCTATCTGATAGCATGCCCTCCTTGCTCTTTAAGTCACAGAACCGTTTATGATAATCTCTGAACTGTTTGGAGTTAAGAATATTCTTAACTATATCCTCGCCTGCAATATTCCATTCATAACCCTTAACGACTGATGAACTAAAAGTTTCATAAGCCTCCTGCAATGCTTCTGCTGACCTATATATAATATGTGTAGTCCAGTATATATAAAGTTTTAGCTTGGCAACCATATCGTTAACCTCGTACTTATCGTTTCTCTTAATGATATAGGTGTCAGCTCCTAACTTCTTTAGTTCAGCATCCTGTTGCTTTTGAGCATCCTTTCCTAATGTCTGTTCATTTAGCTTCTGTACCCTTTCCTCTGCTGCGGCAAGTTCTTTGTCTAATTCTTGCTTCTTTACAGCTAATGGAACATAGTAATTAACTTCCTTAGGATTGAAGATATGTACTATCTTATTCTTAAACGGATTAGTCTTGGTTCTTATGCGTCCTGCAATCTGGGGTATATCCATATCCACACTAATAAGGGTGTGCTCATTATATCCGTTACTGACGATGAAGCATAGTGCTGTTTCAGAATGGAAGTCCACACCTTCAAATGCCTTACAGGTTACAAATGTAAAGCGTTTGGGCTTAGAGGCAGAGTTAGAGATTTCAAAACCTTCTAATTTAGTGCTATTCTTCTCATCATCTGCGCAGATAATTCTACAGTCATCATTAGTGAGAGTGGTCTTATCCAGAATCTTCTTAATCTCCCTTACACTATTAACAAAAAAGTAAGCCTCTTCACTCTTTACATCATCTAAGACAAGGTAACCTATATCTTGATATTGCTTGATAATATTAGCTGCTGTTGCATAAGCCTTCCCACTTTTATATGGATATATAGTAATCTTGTCAACAGTCTTCCAGTTCGCTACATATTCTGTCATATCCTTAAATATCTGGGGCTTAACAAAGTCTGGGATAGGAGTTGCTGATAAGAAACAATAGGACTTGAACTTGTTATAATGGTCTAAAACTCCGTTAACAGCTTTATGCCTAAACTGGTACTGCTTGAACAGGTTGTGATATTCATCTGTAAGGAATTTGAACTCTTGCGGATTGATAAGAGATATTAATGCCTCTACCTTATCATATGTACAGATTATCTTCTTAACTCCGTCCTGTTTAAGGAACTTACTTAACTTAGCTTGCACTGTACTTGTAAACTTGCCATATAAGCCAAACAGCCTGTCATTAGTAGGACTTACCCCTGCTTGAATCTGTGACTTCTTCCAAGTAATGTCCTTACCATCCTTATCTTTAGGCGGGTAGCACTTATTAATTACCAACTCTGTCGTAGGTACGGCAATAATGTAATTCTCGTTATTAGTAAGTGCTATCGTAGTAGCACCGCATCCAGTCTTAACCTTGTTGAAGATGCAATTCTCTGGGAAGTCATCCATAATGAGGTAACCGTCCCGCTCTTGAATTTCTAACTTTATCATCATATTTCTTTAGTGATTCTAAATCTGTTAGCTGTGACCTTGATTATTGGACTTTAAATAACTCTCAACTCTGAATATTGGGATAATCAGTACTATTATATAGGGGTAATTCACCACTCTTTGGGAATTTCAACTCTATCATCATCTCTACTTGGTGATTTATAAGCTGCTACCTGTGCCCCCAATAATCAGACTACAGATTGCTCTCAGCTTCATTTGTTAGGGCAAACCACCTTATTATATATAGGTAATTCATCACTCTGGAAGAATTGAGAGTAGAAGAGCCAACCTCTCACATTGGCTCTGACTAATCTTATGTCACTTATTAAATTCAGCATATAGAGCCTTCAATGCTTCTGCGAATGATTTAATTTCCATAGATTGACCGTTAGTAGCAGTAAAGTGTTTATCCCATGTTTCTTTATCTATTAGAGTTATGGTATCAAGTACCGTCTGAATATTCTTACCATTCTCTTCATAGAATAATTTGATACCTCCTGCGAAACGTCCAGTAAAACGATCGTTAGTAAGGAAACGATGCTTAGTTAAAGCGTCGAGAAGTTTATCTCCCATTTCACGGGTAGAAACGTTCAACTGTAGCTTCTTATAGTCTGATGCCCGCTTGTACCCAAGCTGAATCGCCTTCAACTGTTTAGGTTGTAGGTTGGCAGTGCCCAATGTATAGAGAGGGAAGATAAATGGAGGTTTAAGCTCCTTATTACACTGTTTTAGTATGTAGTCTATTTCTTCTTCATTGGTTATAATCCCAGACTGGTAAAAGTCATCATTATTCCAGTTCTTACCGTTGTTGCGCAAAGCGATATATGATATAATATCCATTGCTTCTGGTATCTGTATCTCCATGTGTGCTGGTGTAGCTTCGCTTAAAGTTGGGAACTGCAATGCCAAATCACGGTGTTGCCCATCAGTACACACACCATCATGTTTAGAGTAATCTTCTGGTTTCACCACCTCAATGATGATTTTGAAGTTGCTGATAGTAGGTTCACCTTCTCCAGTATTACGTACCACGGTAGCTTTAAATAGCTTTCTATTACCTATCTTATCTATGGCTTCATTCATAGGAATGTATTCTATGGGCATAGAATGGATATAACCTAAGCTCTTTATCTTGTGATAAGCCTGTTTCACGTTCTCTTTGTTGATGTTCTGGCGATTGCCTTCAATGAACAATAAATCTTTCATTTAATCTCTTTTATAGGGTTGATAATTCGTTTGCAGTGTCTATCAGTGACGCTGATGCCTATAGAAGAGCAGAAAGTGTACCAATGAAGAACAAAGGAATCATGATATTATTATGTCATATCCTTTGAATTGATAATGAGATGATTAGACGCATTTCGCTATGAATGAACTAAGCTACAAGGAAAGTGACGAATTGCAGTATCATTTCCTTTGTGTCAGCTTTAAATGGACTATTAGTAGAGCTTGTAGTCTTTATTATGAGGAGAACCCTTGTATTGCTTACTTAGCTTGTATCTATCTAACGGATTCATACTGCTACTTATCAGACTTCTAATGGTTGATTGTAGGTTGTTTAGGTTATAGTTCTTATCCTCTGGTTTTATTAGATTAAGGCTAATGAAGTAGTTATGCAGGAATTTACATTGTTCTATGGTGACCTTGTTAGGGGCTGAGTGAATAATGTTCTTCTGTACAAACAGGTAGATGCTGGTATAGATGTAATTGAGATAGAATTTATCTGTTCTTCTGCCTAGCTTATCAGAGTATAAGGTATCTAATTCTATCTGAGCTTCTTCCTTATTATCAACTCTCAGATATAGATTTAAGTAGTTTTTCAACATCACTTCGAACCAGCACTCGTAGTTCTCCAGTTCTGTGGGAGAGTTGCCTTGTATGCTTATCTTTAGCTTATCATTGATTTGACGTTTCTTCTGGGATAAGGCAATGTAGAGCTTTAGCATGTCTGGACGTATCTTGTAATTATATCTATTGAAGTCATCTTGCACATTGGTGTATTCTGTATTATCTATCAAGTTGTTGAGGTCACGGTTGAAGATTGCTGCCATAAATGACAAAATGTAATAAACTTCTGCTCCATTTGTAAGTTCTACTATTTTATAGTCATCACACAACTCCTTGATAGAGTTTAGGGAATTGGGGAAGTCATCAGTCACCCTAATGTAAATGTTGCTTTGTGTTAGTAGCGCAAATTTTGTATCATCTATTCCTCTACCATCTTCTGACTTACACTGGTTGGCAAGTACCTCTTCTTCTGGTGTTAAATATTGGTATTTCTCTGAATAGACTTGTCCCAGTTCGTAGGATATATCGTCATAGGTAAATCCAAAGCAGCTATTTAATTCTGGATATAGCCGCTTAATGATGGGTATGTTAAATGTAGCTTCCATGGTCTTAATGTATATGTGTGACAAAGGTACGAAATAATCCCCACCTGCATTACTACAAGCGGGGGTATCTGGTCATTTATCCCAAACATACTTCATAACCTTAGCATTAGCTTTGTTCTCCATCACGAAATCACGCTCAATATAAATGTCCGTTACTTTCATTGCATCGTCAACATGATTCAACGCTGCATGAACAGTGTATTTATCAATTCCAACCTTATTAAGTGCTATAGTAGCCCATGAATGGCGAGCGGCATAATATTCTAAATCGTCCACTTCCAACAATGCTCCAATCTCCTTTAAGCCATAATTGATTGCCTTATTAAATCCCTTCTCGTCAACATAGTATTGATAGAAGTTGAATAGACGTTTGCCTGTCATATCCTTATACTTCTCAATGAGAGGCAGGATTAACTTAGGTATATCAACCTTCATTTGAGCCTTATCCAATCTACGGTCTTTCGTCTTGGTACGATTATAAATGATTGTATTACCTTCCATCTCAGTGGCATTATAAAGGTCTGCTGAGTTCATACCCATAAGGCAGAATGAGAGTATGAAGCAATCTTTAGCCAGATTATAACGGCATGTAGCCTTATAGCCTTTCTTCATATTCTTATAAGGTAGATTCCATACCTTCTTAATAATGTCTACCGGTATTGCTCGTTTACGTGTAGCTTCCTGCTTGGGAACTTCTACATGTTCAAATGGAGAGTTAGGTATAAGAATTATATTCTTATCATAATCATTATATTTCTTCTTAGCTTCATTGAAGAGATGTCTTATGCTTCCCAAATAGAGTGAAACTGTCCTATTGGAAGGTATTCGTTTACCCTGCTTCTGTAATTGAATCACCAATTCTTCTCTCTTAAGGTTGAGATATGCCTTGAAACCATTTAGGAGTTGAGAGGTAACTTCATCTGTCTTTAAATGTTCCTTACCTAAATAGTTCATAAAAGAATTAAGGGCAGACTGATAGTTCTTCCTTCCCTTAATACTTGTCGTCTCCAACCATTCCTTACAGAACTGAATGAAATCTATAGACCGTGTTCGCTCACGCTCTGACTTTAAGTAATCGAACACATCATCTAAAGTGCAAGCATTCACTTCCAACTGAAGTTTAGCACATATGCCTTGATAAGTACGGACAAGATTATCAACTTCCCGCTTAATAGGAGTTCCTTCCTTCAGCTTCAAGGACTTGGTTAAGTCCTTAGATGTCGCAAAGAGACTTGTAGACAATCTCTTAAACTTACGGTCTAGAGTAAACCTAAGCTTTACATTATAAGTTCCGTCACTCTTAACCTCACCTTTCTTGATTTCTTCTCTAATAGTCAGCATCTTAATTCTTACTTAAATTAGGAAACTATTAGGAAACAAGTGTGGTATATTAGCGATATTAAAGCATAATTCTTCGTCTGAAGAATTATGTGCCCAATAAAAAAATCCTCGATAATCAACTGATTATCAAAGGATTTCTAAGTGACCCCGGTGCGATTCAAACGCACGACCTTCAGAACCGGAATCTGACGCTCTATTCACTAAGCTACGGAGCCCTAATGCGGGGACAAAAGTATAAAAAATTCGGGCATATTCCTAATTATTCATCTTTTTTTGCAGCAAATCTTTCATAATAGGAATGTTATTTTGAGAGCAACAACAGGTTAACAAGAAACAAATTGCTCACAAATTTAGATAAATTCAATGCAAATATAAATATTATACCTATATTTGCCGAACAAAAACATAGTATACACATATGAGTTATCTGATAAAACCAGAGGGTTATAAACCCTTATTGGACTTAAAACAAACAGAATTAGGAATCAAACAGATCAAAGAGTTCTTTCAGTTGAATCTTTCGTCTGAATTACGTTTGCGCCGTGTCACTGCCCCTCTTTTCGTATTGAAAGGTATGGGTATCAATGATGATTTGAATGGTGTGGAGCGTGCCGTATCATTTCCCATCAAAGATCTGGGAGACGCACAAGCCGAAGTAGTACATTCTCTTGCCAAATGGAAACGACTGACACTGGCAGACTATAATATTGAACCCGGATATGGCATTTACACAGATATGAATGCCATACGTTCGGATGAAGAGCTGGGAAACCTGCACTCTCTTTACGTGGACCAATGGGACTGGGAACGCGTCATCACTACCGAGAACCGCAACGTAGAGTTCTTAAAAGAAATCGTGAACCGCATATATGCGGCCATGATACGCACTGAATATATGGTGTATGAAATGTATCCGGGTATTAAACCTTGCCTGCCTCAAAAGCTACATTTCATCCATGCCGAAGAGTTACGCCAGCTTTACCCGGATCTGGAGCCTAAATGCCGCGAACATGCCATTACGAAGAAATATGGTGCAGTATTCATTATCGGTATCGGCTGTAAGCTAAGTAACGGGGAGAAGCATGACGGACGAGCTCCGGACTACGACGACTACACCTCAGAAGGGCTGAATGGCCTCCCCGGATTGAATGGCGACCTCTTATTATGGGATCATGTACTGCAACGCAGCATCGAGCTCTCGTCAATGGGTATCCGTGTGGACAAGGCGACCCTGCAACGCCAGTTAAAACAAGAAGGAGAAGAAAAGCGACTGGAACTTTACTTCCATAAACGTTTGATGAATGATACGTTACCTTTGTCCATAGGTGGCGGTATAGGTCAGTCACGTCTTTGTATGTTCTATCTCCGCAAAGCGCATATTGGAGAAATCCAAGCCAGCATTTGGCCGGAGGATATGCGCCAGGAATGTAAAGAACACAATATCTACTTGATTTAGTATCTTGAAAATGATAAAAAGGCAGAGATTTTTAATATCCCTGCCTTTTTATTTGCCACCTGATCATAGAAATAAAAACGATGCCATATTACAAGAACCGGATTAAAATTGTATCTTAGCATCCGAAACTTTTAACACACAAAATTATGAATGTTCAGATAGAAGAAAGCTGGAAAGCACGTTTGGAACCGGAATTTGAAAAAGACTATTTCCGCACGCTAACGAATTTTGTACGGGAAGAATACACCCACTATCCGATTTATCCTCCGGGAAAATTGATATTCAATGCTTTTAATCTTTGCCCGTTCGACAAAGTAAAAGTTGTTATTATCGGACAGGATCCTTATCATGGTCCCGGTCAGGCTCATGGATTATGCTTTTCCGTCAATGACGGAGTTCGCTTTCCTCCTTCACTGATTAATATATTCAAGGAAATAAAGGATGATATCGGTACTGATGCGCCCACTACAGGCAATCTGACACGTTGGGCGGAACAAGGCGTCCTACTCTTGAACGCTACCCTGACCGTTCGTGCACACCAGGCAGGTTCTCATCAGAACAAAGGTTGGGAAACGTTCACCGATGCAGCCATCCGCGCCCTTGCAGAGCAACGTGAACACCTTGTGTTCATTCTCTGGGGATCATATGCGCAGCGCAAAGGTGCTTTCATAGACCGTAACAAACATTTGGTACAGTCTTCCGCACACCCTTCTCCCCTATCCGCCTACAATGGCTTCTTTGGGAATAAACATTTCAGTAGAACGAATGATTATCTGAGAGAACACGGAGAGCAGGAAATCATCTGGTAAAAAGAATAAAGGTATCAAAAGCATCGCCTGCATAAATGCAGGCGAATATTTCTTTATTAGTACCATTTAATGTTGGTCTGCGTCTGACTCTTCTTATCATATTTCAAGTCTTGCAGAATGCTGGCATTAGCACGGATTACGAAACTGTAATACTTCCATGTGCCGAAAGGAGAAAGGCTGGCAGACATGCTGAAACAGTGCAAGTCACGCGTGATATTAAAGGTAGTCTGCACAATCTGCTTAGCGTTAAAGTCGTAACCAGAATTAAAGCTGACAGCCCACTTATTGGAAATCTTAACATTACCATTAACATTAAGGGCATTCAGACTAAACTTATACGGATAGCGCATACTATTTCTATTGATCGGTTTCGATGTATCTTCCGTTATATTAAAACCTGTACTCACGTTGATGGACCAAGGCATTTTAAACACCTGATAACCATCATCATCTACAGCAGCTTTTTCCTTCTTCCGCTTGGTCGGTGTGTTTCCCGTTCCCGTATCATCAGTTTCATCTCCTTCACTTTCCGCATCATTCTGACTGCTACCCTTGTCATCCTTATCTTCCTTTTCTCCGGTAAAGAATGCTTTCCATTTCTTCCACGTATCGTTATTGAACGTATAGCTAAAGGAGTTTCCATATCCCTGGAAACGTCCGAAACGTCCATAAGACCACTCAGTTCGATTACTTGGAACTACATTACCATTCTTATCAAAGGCATAAGCATATGTAGCGAAAACAGAACTCATACTGAAAGTATAACTCTTGCTCAATTTCAAACGCAGATTTAGGGTCAGGTTACTCCACGGGCGCACTTGAGCGGCTGTGTTGTAAGAAATACTGGCACCCAATTCATCTATCAGACTGACTTTACGGATAGAGTCATTCTTATCCTTATACTTCATTTCCAGGTTATTGGAAATTTGGAACGAAATATTTCCTGATCTGCCTCGACCCGGCACGCCAAACATCTGGTCAGCGTATGGAGAATAAACAATAGTGTCCTGCGTTCCGTCAGCATTGGGCTTGAAATAAGTATCGTAGTAGCCGAAACGGGAAGAGCCAAAGTCAGGTGCCGCACTGATACTTACAGAAGGAGTTATGACGTGACGTATTTGTATCTCTTTCTTCTTCATGAACAACGGCTTATACATACCGTAAATTTTAGTGTTGACACCCAAACTTGCACTATAATTATATACCCGATGGAAACCATAAACCGTATCGGTATTCACCACCTGTCCACTGGTTCCTGAATTCGGATCCCAATCTTTCATAATTTTACGGGTATACCAACGCTCGGTATAGCTGACAGAAGGTGTCACATTAAAGTATTTAAATAAGGTGAACGTAGCACTGACAGGTATCTCATGCTTCATCCCGTTCTTCCAATCCTTCACAAGGTTAGATTTGAACAAAAGATTATCTTTCGTTGTAATGCTGTTGGAAAGACGTCCGCTATAACGCACGGAAATCTTCTCATACCATTTTTCATCGCCTGCCGCCTTTTTCCGCTTGAAAGGGAAGATAGTGCTCAGCGTAATATTCAAGTCCGGTAAGGTTACGGCGATAGAAGAGTCTTTCATACTCTGGGCAATGTTACCCGTGGCTGCGATAGAGAGCTTCTGATCGGGGAAGTTGCGGGAGTAGCTGACACTGGATGTTTTAGTGTTCTGCGTCATCGCCTGCGAGTTGTACATATTACCGATATTGGTACGTTCATAGCTACTGGAAGAAAAGTTCACACTGGCTGAGAATGATGAATTGGGATTAGCTTTTGGATCCTGTCGGTGCGACCATACCACCTTAAAGTCTTTTGCTACCGCATAGTCTTCCAAACCTTTATCACCGGTTTTAGTAACTTGATAGCTAGCCTGAAACAAACCGGAGAATTTATACCGGACATTATAATTCGTTTCAGCATTCAGCGCCCAGGAACCTTTTGTGAAAATATCTCCCCGCAGTTTCAGGTCCATCTTGTCACTGATAGCAAAATAATAACCACCATCCGTCAGACCAAATCCACGAGTGGAGTCATCCATATAACTCGGCATAATGAAACCCGATGAATAACTACTGGAGAAAGGAAAGAAGAAAAACGGAACGGCAAGAGGTAGCGGTACATCTTCAATAACCAGGTATGCAGGCCCCGTCACAACATTCTTCTTGGGACGCACTTTGGCATAGGTCATCTGCATATAAAAGTGAGGGTGATCATGGTTATCGCAAGTGGTATAACGCCCACTCCTCATATACAGTTCATCATTCATACCTTTCTTAGCGTTATTACCCGTAACGTATCCTTCACCCTGCTGGCTGACAACATTACTGATAAGCCCTTTCTTACTCTTGAAATTATATCGTATGGTATTGGTTTCATAAGGTGTATCGCCATCTTTGAAAACCGGTTTTCCCGTCACTGTGCCCAGTGTATCTTCCACACCATAGGCATAAACCGTGCTACTATCCATATTCATGGTAATCACGGCGGCCGCCAACTCTATTTTCTGGTAATTCACCTTTCCGTCACCATATAGGTTAGCCACGCCATCTTGAGTGAACACAATGGAGTCGGTGGCTTCATAAATCACCGGAGCATCCAGCGGTTGCTTCTTTTTGGCAGGCTGTAACTGTACTGTGTCATTTTTCAGGGTATCCCCTCTTTGCACACCTTCAATATTAAAGGTGTCCGTCCGTTCGGTGCCGGGGGGGACAACTCTTCCACGCCGACGTTGCGAAAAGGCCTCGCCGGATAGCAGAAGTAAGACAAGTAGTAGTATGAATGATATGAATGTATTTGCTTTCAATGGCGTAATCAACTAATAGTTTCCGCTTGAAGGGGCAAAAGTACGTAAATTATACGGATAATCTCCCATTTTAAAGAAATTTAGAATGCTACAAGAACTGTTCGCACCAGCAATCAAAACGTTCCAAACCTGCATTGCCGAAATAGGAAAGACTTTTCCGTGCTTTCTCTACGGATTTTTCCCGTTCCAGATGGGTTTTAGAATAGAACTTATCAGCAAAGCAAATGACTTGTTCTTCCAGACTTACCGGAAGCATATCCCGGTGAGGTACAGGCAGGTTCTGCGCAATGATATCGTCCAGTGAAAGCCCAGCACCCGTATGCCTTTCACATACCAACGCATGGCGTGGATAACCTTCCCGACGCATCAAATCGGCTCCAAGATAACCGTGACAAATATAAGGCTGATCGCCAAAACAGAAGATTCCCGGAGCATCGGTCAGAAAAATACCGATATCATGCAGCATGCCTGCTTCATATAAAAAGTCTTTATCCAGTTGAAGTTCCGGATGGCGATCGGCAATCCACAATGCTTTTTCAGCCACCAGACGGCTATGCACGGATAAGATGTGTTTCCGTTCATTATCTTCCGGATAATATTTATCAATGATCGTAACGGGTGACATTTATTTCTTTTTAAACTTATACATATAAATCCTAGCACGCAAATCGCAGCTACGTTTCTCTGTCAGGAAAACCTCTTCAAACTCGTATGTATCACTGAATTCTTCCAATAACTGCTTATTCATATTCTCGGATGAAACGACAAATCCTTCGGATGGTAATTCTTTTTCAAAGTGCCGCATCTGATCATCCATATAATAGTTCGCACCATAGAAGCTCATGTAATCATATGAATAGACCGTGCCCTGAGGGACAACTTTCCTGATCTGAGCAACCAGATTCTTATCCGACTTGACCGCCAATACCGTAGGCTGATACACACTATCCAAAGAAACAAAAATGCAAAGGATGCATCCGGCAATACTATATAATAAGGAATAAGCACCGGTACGTTTTACCACTCCCATCCATGTGCAGACCGCTGCAATCAGCGGAAGCACTACCAGACACCACTTAGGAATAGAAAGAGACACTTCTTCCAGAGCATGCATGAAAGCAACGTTCTCGGCTGCATGCCGGCCTGTCCCAAAAACACTGTCCGGTATCAATCCCAACCGTACAGAAATAAAAACAGCCGTAAGCAACAGGGCCAAAGAAGCAAAAATGATAGCCGAAACTTTAAATACTTTTGCCCCACGCTGAACCAACGCCAACAAATATTCGGCCATCAACACCGCCATGAACGGATAAATGGGAAGCAAATAAACACTGCGCTTGCTCTTCGGTATACAATAAAAAATAAAAATAAGCAGGATAGCCAGCCATGTGAACAGTTGCAAAGGAGACTGATTACAGAACTTTGTCCAAACATTCTTCAAACGCTGACCAAAAGAATTTCCTTCAGGTAACCAACGCATATTTTTCCACTTCAGGCAGAATAGTGAGAGCAACATAACCAACGTCCAGGGAATCCATCCCCAAATCAAGGTGAGGAAGTTATACCAAAGCGGATTCTCATGAGATGCATAGGACATCTTACGGAAGAAGCGGCCTGTGTTTTCCTCAAGCATCAAATCGGAAAACTCGGTTCCACCCTGTCGGTATGCCGCCCAGAACCAGATTGCCAACGGAACCAGTGAAAGCAATCCGATGCCTGCCAGCGAAGAGAATGTTTTCCAGAAAGAACGGCCACGCATCAACTGATAAACTCCGATCACCATACAAGGGAAAATAGAACCCACCGGGCCTTTCGTCAAAGAGCCGCAAGCCATCAGCAGAATAGCCAGCCACGGCACAGTATGACATTTTTTCTCATCCCAGCGGTACAACAGCAGCAGCGAAATCACAATCAGGGACACCTGCACCATATCCAGCCGACAGGCCACCGCCGCACGATGCACTTCAAAAGAAGTCAAAAGCAGGATGGAAGCCAGAAAAGCAGTCTTTACATCTTTCCGCTTAGCAAAAAAGTCAAAAAAGACCCAAAGCATGGCAAGGAAGAAAACGGCCGACGGCAAACGTGAAGAAAACTCCGTAACCCCTCCCAGTATAGCAGAAAAGAAAGCGATACACCAATAAAGAAATGGTGGCTTGTAAGCCATATCCGTCCCGTAATTCAGCGGAAGTATCCAATTTCCGCTTTCGAGCATTGTATATGCCACGATTGCTTCACGAGGCTCTCCTTTCGAATAAAAAATAGTTTCTCCCAAAAAGGGGATTATTACAAGTGCGCCCAGTATCATCAGAAACCAAACCGCTTTTTTTCTTTCCGACATATTCTTCTGTTATATTCTACAATGTTTTCTCTATACTATGTTTTCTGCCCGCAAAAGTACAATTATTCTGTAACAATGCCTAACTTTACCGCCTCAAATTAATAAGATGAAAAAGCTGAAACAACTACCGGAATTTGTGCGCTTCGCAATAGTAGGCATTATAGCCACAGCAATACATTATGGAGTGTATTATATACTTCAATGGTTCATTTACGTAAACATAGCTTATACCATCGGTTACATCGTCAGTTTCATCGCCAATTTTTACCTCAGCGCCTACTTCACTTTCGGCCGTAAGCCTTCATGGGGAAAAGCCTTGGGATTCGGCGGTGCACACCTGTTCAACTATCTGCTTCACATAGGACTCCTGAACTTTTTCCTGTGGCTGGGGCTTTCCAGACCCTTGGCACCTATCCCGGTATTCTCCATTGCCATCCCGGTCAACTTTTTACTGGTCAGATTCGTTTTTAAAGGTAAGAGAATATGATTTTATGCAAATTATGTTCTAAACTTCGCTAAAATTGATATATTTGTGAAGTTTTTCCAGATTCACACGCGAAATGAAAAAAGTAACTCTCTTAATCCCGGTTCATAACGAAGAAGCCACGCTCTCCATGTTATATGGACGTCTTTTGGATTTGACCAACCGCCATAGCAACTATGAGTGGGAAATCTTGTTCATTAATGATGGAAGCAGTGACCATACCCTCGACCTCATACGACAATTACGACAAACTGATAAACGAGTAAATTACGTAAATCTATCCCGCAACTTCGGTAAGGAGATCGCCATGCTGGCAGGTTTCGACTACACCACCGGAGATTGTTGCGTAATTATGGATGCCGACCTTCAAGATCCGCCCGAACTGGTAGATAAGATGTTACAATATTGGGAAGAAGGGTACGATGATATCTACGCCAAACGTCGCAACCGCGGAGATGAAAGTTGGTTGCGCCGCCGCCTCTCCCTCGCTTTTTATGGTATTCTGCAAAAAATGAGTCGAATAGACATCTTGCCGAATGTAGGAGATTTCCGTCTGCTCGACCGCCGTTGCGTAATTGCCCTCCGCCACATGCGCGAACACGAACGATACACCAAAGGTTTATTTTGCTGGATAGGCTATAATAAAAAAGGTATTGAATTTGACCGAGGTGACCGTCTCGCCGGACAATCTTCCTGGGGGTTCTTCAAATTACTGAATCTTGCCATTGAAGGCATCACTTCCTCCACAACCTCTCCGCTTCGGATTGCCACCATTTGCGGAATGTTGTTTGCCACAACCAGTTTTTTCTATGCTCTTTATTTTCTAGTAAAAACGATTCTTTACGGTGATCAAACGGCAGGTTTCCCTACCCTGATAGTAGTAATTCTGTTTTTGGGTGGTGTCCAGTTATTCTCACTCGGCATTATAGGCGAATATGTGGGACGCATCTTCAAAGAAACCAAAGGACGCCCTGCATACCTTGCATCCGATTATAACGAAAAGAAACTGGGATACGAGGAATAGGACTTTCTACTTGGCATCTTGTTCCTCTTTTTTTCTCTTCTTCCATAGTTGCCAGCTATTTATCAGATTCTGCCATAGAACATAAGATCCCGGCCCTACCGAAGAAAGCGGATTAAGATAAGTATATGCCATCCAGATGGCAAGAACCGTATTCTTCTGCCCCAATGCCTGCCCGCCGCTAATGCGGTCATCATAACGCCCACCAATATTCTTACCCAGGAAAAATTGCAGGCAACAGGCTATCAACCCGGCAAGAGCTATCAGAATCTCAACTGAAACAGGTGCATCGCTAATCACCAGCGAGCGGACCGTCTGCCCGGATACGATAGCAAGCGCCACACCCCACAAATAAAAAGCGAGATCATGAAAACCTAACAGAAAATGATGCACACGCGGCATAAATACCCTCAGAAACCATGCCAGAAAGAAAGGAAAAAGCAATAACGGAAAAACTTTACTCAGAATTTTCAGGAAAGCGACAAAAAAACTCATATCCGCATGAGGCTCCACCAATGGGAAAACTAACGGAACCGCCACTGCCGCCAGCAGGTTAGACAACAAAGTATAAGTAGTCAAAGTAGACGCACTTCCCCCCAACTTACCGGTAATGACGGCAGCAGCCGTAGCAGTAGGACAAATCACACACACCATCGCCCCTTCAAACACTTCCCGGTAGATTTCATCCATAGGACAGCACACCAGCAGAGTCGCAATAGCCAGACAAGACACCGTCTGAAACAAAAGTAACCAACCATGCCACGCTTTAGGTTTCAGTTCATTCAGATTTTCCACTTTACAGAAAGTGAGCAACAGTTGGGCAAATATCAGCAGAGGGGTAATATACGCAATCAAATCATTGATATATGGTTTGGTAGGCGCCAAAAAAGGGACATTCGCAAGGATGAAGTATCCCAAAGTACCTGAAAGCATCGCCAATGGCAATGTCCAGTTCTTAAGAAAACGAACTAACATACCTATTTTCTATTTAATTTGCAGGCGCAAAGTTAGTCTGTTTTAAAGAAAACTATCATAAATCAGAGAGAAAAGTAACAAAACTTCATGCAAAGCATCAGTTTTCTCTAAAATTCCACTACATTTGCATCGGCTTTTGGTATGAAACTATATAAACGACACATATTATATATCTGTATTTACTTCGGGCTGTTCTTCTCTCCTTTTTGCATCACCAGCGTCGAAGCAAAGGACTTCGTTGTCGTAATTGACGCCGGACACGGAGGACATGACCCTGGTGCTTTAGGCAAAATATCCAAAGAAAAGACTATCAATCTGAACGTCGCACTCAAACTGGGAAAGCAGATAAAGAGAAATTGTCCGGACGTTAAAGTGGTATATACCCGCGAACGGGATGTTTTCATCCCCCTTGACAGACGGGCGGAGATTGCCAACAACGCCAAAGCAGACTTGTTCATTTCCATTCATACCAATTCCGTTGCAAACAACAGGACAGCTAAAGGCGCCTCTACGTGGACACTCGGTTTAGCCAAATCGGACGCGAATTTAGAAGTAGCCAAACGGGAGAACTCCGTTATCTTATACGAGAGCGATTACAAGACACGATATGCGGGATTCAATCCCAATTCGGCAGAGTCTTACATTATCTTTGAGTTCATGCAGGATAAATATATGTCCCAAAGTGTGCATCTGGCTTCATTGGTACAAAAAGAATTCCGCCATACCTGCAAACGTGCAGACCGTGGCGTGCACCAGGCCGGCTTTCTGGTATTAAAAGCCAGTGCCATGCCCAGCATTCTGGTAGAACTTGGCTTCATATCCCACCCGGAGGAGGAGCGTTATCTCAACTCGGAAGCAGGCAGCACTACGCTTGCCAATGGAATTTTCCGTGCTTTTCTGTCCTATAAGCGTGAACATGAAATACGGATGACCGGAAGCAGCCGGACGATATTACCGGAAGAAACGGATGCCGGACGGGCAGAGGAAACGAACACAGCCCAAGAAAAAGCAGATACTACCCGGGAAAAGGTGAATCTCCCCCGCGAGACCGCCCAAAAGCCGGCAGCATCTGCAACCAACAATACAGGAACAAAACAAAATACAGGAAAAGTGTCCGGCGGGCAAACCGATAATGGCAGTCCTGTGTTTAAAATACAGATACTTACTTCTTCCCGTCCACTTGCTTCTAATGACAAAAGACTGAAGGGGTTGAAAGACGTAGAGTATTATCAAGAAGGCGGACTTTATAAATATACATATGGTTCGTCAACAGACTATAATAAAGTAATACGTACTAAACGTGAAATAGCGCCGAAATTCAAAGACGCTTTTATCATCGCTTTCAAGAACGGAAAGAAGACAAACGTTAGTACGGCTATTGAGGAATTCAAAAAGAAAAGAAACAAATAAATAAGACTATAACATCATGATGAAGTATCTTACCAAAGAAGTTAGAATAGGACTTGCGGGCATTGTTGCTCTCTGCATATTGGTATATGGCATCAATTACCTGAAAGGCATCCACATGTTCAAGCCTACTAACTATTTCTACGTAAAGTTCCATAACATCAATGGACTGACAAAATCAAGTCCGGTTTTTGCCGATGGTTTCCGTGTAGGTATTGTCCGCGACCTCTACTATGACTATACCGAACCTGGAAAGGTTATTGCGGAAATTGACGTGGATCCGGAACTGCGCATACCGAAAGGCAGTACTGCCGAACTGGCCTCCGAACTGATGGGAGGAGTGAAAATGAATTTATTACTGGCCAATAATCCGCGTGAGAAATACCTGACGGGAGACACATTGCAAGGTAACGTCAATAACGGTGTAATGGACCAGGTGGCAACAATTATGCCGCAAGTAGAAAAGATGCTGCCCAAACTGGATTCCATTCTCGCCTCCCTGAATACCATACTCGGAGATCCGGCAATTCCCGGAACACTGCATAGCGTACAAAACACGATGGCAAACATGGAAGTTACCAGTCGACAGTTGCAAACTATCATGAGTAAAGATATTCCGCAGCTTACCCAAAAACTGAATACAATTGGAGATAACTTTATCGTTATCAGCGATAACTTGAAGGAAATAGACTATGCTGCCGCATTTGCCAGTATAGATTCTACATTAGCTAACGTAAAAATGATTACAGACCAATTAGGTCAGAAAGATAACACAATCGGTCTGTTACTGAACGACCCGTCCCTTTACAACAATCTGAATGCAACAACAGCCAATGCTGCCAGCCTTCTTGAAGATTTGAAATCACATCCTAAAAGATATGTTCATTTCTCCTTGTTCGGCAAAAAAGATAAGTAGGAAGGAAACACTTAAATAGAATAAGTCTAAATAAAAGGCATTAATTGAATTGAAAGGGAAATCCTTGATAAGTCCGTGTAGAAACTAAAGTACTCCTTCTATTCTACAAGATTCTACAAGTTTTGGACTTTTGTTTTCAATACCTTATTCAACTACTATTCAGGGACTTATAAAAATGCAATAGTTCCTTTTAGGAGCTATTCATATGTAATGTGATAAGTGATTGAAAGTAAAGAGATTATTGTTTTTAATAGAAAAGCAAGAAAAAACGCATTTGTTTTTTTGAAATAAGATTGCCAATTTTGCAGACGTAGAAGTTTTGCTTAATTAATAAATGTATTTAAAGCCGTTATGAGTGAATTAAATCATGTCGGGCTATGGAACCGCTGTCTTGAAATCATCAGAGACAATGTTCCGGAGCAGACATACAAAACATGGTTTCTCCCCATCATACCTTTAAAATATGAGGACAAGACGCTGGTCGTACAGGTACCCAGCCAGTTCTTCTATGAGTTTTTGGAGGACAAGTTCGTTGATTTGTTACGCAAAACTCTATACAAAGTGATTGGTGATGGCACCAAGTTATTGTATAATGTTATGGTGGATAAAAGTTCACGCACTACCGTTGATCTCGAATCCACTCCCCGCACTATTATTCCACAAAAAAGGGTAATCGGCAAAGAAATACCGCAGGCTCCTATCGTAGATTTAGATCCACATCTGAATCCGGAATACAACTTCGAAACATTTATTGAAGGCTATAGCAACAAACTTTCTCGCAGCGTAGCGGAAGCCGTCGCGCAAAACCCTGCCAAAACGATTTTTAATCCTCTGTTTTTTTACGGAGCATCAGGTGTAGGTAAAACCCACCTCGCAAATGCTATCGGTACAAAGATCAAAGAACTCTACCCGGACAAGAGAGTATTATATGTATCGGCGCATTTATTCCAAGTACAATATACTGACTCTGTACGTAACAATACTACCAACGATTTCATAAACTTCTACCAATCAATTGATGTATTGATTATTGATGATATCCAGGAATTTGCCGGTGTTACCAAAACACAGAACACTTTCTTCCATATCTTTAATCATTTACACCAGAACAGAAAACAGCTTATTCTGACTTCTGACCGTGCTCCCGTATTACTGCAAGGTATGGAAGAACGACTGATCACCCGTTTCAAATGGGGTATGGTTGCCGAACTGGAAAGACCTACCGTGGAATTGCGCAAAAACATTCTGCGCAATAAAATACATCGCGATGGTTTACAATTTCCGGCAGAAGTGATAGATTACATTGCTGAAAACGTTGGCGACAGTGTGCGCGACCTGGAAGGCATCATTATCTCTATCATGGCGCACTCAACTATATACAATAAGGAAATCGACCTGGAACTGGCGCAACGCATCGTACGGAAAGTAACCAAAAGTGAAAGCAAAGCAGTAACCGTTGATGATATCATCAATGTGGTATGCAAACATTTCTCTTTGGATACCGCTACAATTCATACTAAATCACGAAAACGTGAGGTAGTACAGGCACGCCAGATAGCCATGTTCCTCGCTAAATCCTACACCGATTTTTCTACGGCCAAGATAGGCACGCTAATTGGCAACAAGGATCATGCAACCGTGCTACATGCCTGCAAAACTATTAAAGAATTACGGGAAGTGGATAAAGCTTTTCGCGCTGAAATAGATGACATACAAGCATCATTAAAAAAGCAGGGTTAAAAGCCCTGCTTTTTCATTACTTTCCAAAGATTCTCCGACATCACTTCGTTATCCTCTTTCTTATATCGCACATCCGTAAAGACCTGAGCCAATGTTTCTTTATTATTTTCAAGAATGAACTGCTTATTTTCAGGCAAAGATTCTTTATAAGCATACAAGCGGTCTATGTCTTCCGGTGTATAATCATGATAAGTTTCTTCATGCACGATAGCTTCCAACGGCAAACGATCCACCTGGGCAGGCTCTTCATCAGGCCAACCCACTGTTACAGTAGTAATGGGAAACACCAATTCTGGTAATTCCAAGGCCTCAATTATCATTTGCGGATTATAAGTAGTAGTGCCCAGATAGCAAATACCTAATCCTTTTTCTTCAGCCGCCACACAGAAAGTTTGCGCCACCAACAAAGCATCTACCGACCCGGTTACAAACCATTCAAAATTATTATATCCGGGAACAGCCTTTCTCTCTTCACACCACTTACTGAAACGACGGAGGTCTATACAAAATGTTAAAACCACAGGTGCGGCCTGCACCATCGGCTGATTGAAATGAGCCGGTGCCAGTTTGGCTTTTCGTTCAACATCACGCGTTACAATTACACTATATACCTGCATATTCCCTACCGTAGAAGCACGGAAGGCAGAATCGAGCAAATCATTTAACAAATCAGAAGAAATATCTTTCTGCTGATATTTGCGGATTG
>OGZX01001267.1_pt1 | contig 26405 bp, 23 predicted proteins | sample 1576881 | NCBI WGS metagenome assembly OGZX01 (sample SAMEA3541542, study PRJEB24748) | human gut metagenome | biome: human gut; feature: human-associated habitat; material: faeces | place: China | collected 2012
TTTCTGTCTATCAAAGAAAATTCACACACCCCCTGCCCCCTCTCAAGAGGGGAAGAGGTTACCATCGGTCGATATGAACATACCGGTAAATCATCATTTAAAAACAAAAACAAATAAAAACATTATGTGGAGTAAAATACAATACGCGCTTATCTACGGTTGGGTGAAGGCACATGCCATCCTGCCGATGTGGGCGTTGTATATATTATCGGACATTCTTTATGTCGTGATCTACAAGATCGGGCGATACCGGGTAAGAGTCGTCCGCCGGAACATGAAAGCCTCTTTCCCTGAGAAATCGGATGCAGAGCTTCGCCGATTGGAAAAGGCTTTCTACCACCATTTCGCCGACTATGTCGTCGAGACGCTCAAACTGGCGCATATCTCCCTCGAAGAGCTGCAACGCCGGGCTTTCCTGAAGAATCCCGAACTGGTAGACCGGCTGATGGAGAAAGGACATACCTGCTTCATTCTGCTGATGGGACATTACGGCAACTGGGAATGGTTCTCCGGATCGACCTCCCGCTTCAAGGATTCGCGTATCTACCAGATATACCGTCCGCTCAGCAATAAGGCCTTCGACCGGCTGTTCATCAAGCTGCGCACCCAGTTCGGGTCTTACGGGATCAAAAAGCAAGATTCCGTGCGCGACGTGATCAAGCTGAAGAGGGATAAGATCCGCAGCGTCGTAATCTTCATCGCCGACCAGACACCGAGCCGGAACAACCTGCATTACTGGACGACCTTCCTCAACCAGGAATCCTCCATCCTGACAGGTCCCGAACGCTTGGCCCGCAAACTCGACCTGCCCGTCATCTTCCTCGATACCAAGCAAGTCAAACGCGGCTACTACACCGTAGACATGAAACTAATCACCGAGACCCCCCAGGAGACTCCCGAAAACTGGATCACCGAACAATATGCCCGCCTTATGGAGAAATGCATCCTGCGCAACCCGGCCTACTGGCTTTGGACGCATAAGAGGTGGAAACACAAGAGAATTGAAAATTAATTACTAAGCTAAATTGTGTATATTATGGGGACAAACGATAATTTTCAACTTTCAACTCTCAACTCTCAATTAAAGAAGCGTGTTGCCGTTGTCATCCTGAACTGGAACGGACGGGAGCTGATGGAGAAGTTCCTGCCTTCGGTCGTGGCCTGTACACCCGAATGGGCGGATGTGATCGTGGCGGACAATGGTTCTACGGATGACTCTGTCGAGATGCTGAAGGCGAAGTTCCCGACGGTGGGCATTATCCTGCTGGATAAGAACTACGGCTTTGCCGAGGGCTACAACCAGGCGTTGAAACAGATCGGACATGAATATACGGTATTGCTGAACAGCGATGTGGAAGTCACCCCGGGCTGGCTGGACGCACCTGTGGCAGCGATGGATGCCGACCCCGATATCGCTTGTGCACAACCTAAAATACGCGCCGAGCGCAACAAAGAATATTTTGAATATGCCGGAGCTGCCGGAGGTTTCATGGATCGGTATGGCTATCCGTATTGTCGCGGCCGCGTGTTGCACGTCGTCGAAAAAGACCTGGGGCAATATGACACCCCTGCCGATCTGCTTTGGGCTACGGGAGCCTGCCTGTTCGTCCGCACTGCCGTTTATAAAGAGGCGGGCGGCTTGGATGCCAGTTTCTTTGCGCACCAGGAGGAGATCGATATGTGCTGGCGACTGCGTTCACGGGGCTACCGCCTGGTCTGTACGCCTGCATCGATCGTCTATCATGTGGGAGGGGCTACGCTGAACGTGGAAAGCCCGCGCAAGACCTTCCTCAACTTCCGCAACAACCTGCTGATGTTGTACAAGAACCTGCCGGAAAAAGACCTGAAACATGTGATGCGCACCCGCTTCTGGCTGGACTACATCGCGGCAGCCAAGTTCCTGCTCTCCGGACATCTTCCGAACGCCCGTGCCGTATACGAAGCCCGGAAAGCCTTCTATGAATTGAAACCGACTTACGAACCGGTCCGCCGGGAAAATCTGGCAAAGACGAAGCTCTCCGACATCCCGGAACTGCGTAAAGGAAGTCTGATTGCAGCGTTCTATTTACAGGGGAAAAAGAGGTTTACGGAGCTGTAAAAACGGAGAGAATTTCGAGAAACGGACACTTACGGACAAAGTGGACACCCGATACAAAATCAATTCACAAAACACTAACACACTGCATAACAGCCGTATAACAAAATACACGTTCTTAAACAGAGACATTTCATGTCATATTCAGGCAGCACTTCATACAAGTGCTTTTCCGTTCTCCAACTGACCCTGTCTTGACGGACGGTGTGAAAAGTAAGTTATAACGCTTTAGTGTGTCATTGCGGGCTTGACCCGCAACCTTATACTGCACTGATTTACAATGATTAGTATGAGATGGCGGGTGCAGTCATCCCGGACTTGATCCGGGATCGCCAGGACACAGACGCTATACATAGGAATTTTGACACACCCCCCACTTACTCTATAGAGTAAAACAAACTACCCTATAGAGTAAAGCAAGCTACCCTATGAAGAAGAACAAGCTACCCTATAAGGTACAGAAAGAGATTATAACTAAGAATACGAACCCGTGTTACACTACAATGGCATCATTCTTGCCTCTGAAATTTTCAATTGTACCGGGCGCCGTTTTGTCCGGAAAGTGTCCGTTCGCATCGTCCAATTCCGCTAAACACATATATACCAATCACATACAAATAATCTTACTTTACATGAGATGTACATAGAAAGCCCTGGACTTTACAAGTTAGCCTGCTGTAAAATATCGATCATGATCGGCTTGAAACCGCTGACGAAACACTCTACGGCGATCACCATCAGGATCAGACCCATCAAGCGCATCATCACGTTGTTGCCCGTCTCGCCCATATAGCGGTTCAGGCGGGTGGAAGCACGGAGGATCAGGTAGGTGATAAAATAGATCAGCCCGATTGTTCCGATCAGGATGCATTTCTTTGCCAGCGTCACGGCATCATCCATCAGCATCAACGCGTTGGCAATCGCACCGGGACCGCACAGCATCGGGATCGCGAGCGGCGTGATCGAGATGTCGTTCACATACGTCTTCACCTCTTCTTCCTTCAGCTTCGCCTTCGAATAGCGTGCCTGGAGCATATCGAAACCAATCGTAAAGATGATAATACCACCCGCTATGCGGAACCCGTTCGTCGAGATACCGAAGAACTTGAAGAGGAACTGTCCGGAGAAGGTGAAAACCATCAATGTCAGAAACGACACGATAGTCGCGCGGCGGACAATGGCACGACGTTGCTCCTCACTCATGCCGTTTGTCATCGTCAGAAAAACAGGCATCGTCCCCAACGGATTCGTCAGGGTGAAGAACGAGGTGAAACATAATAGAAAGAAAGGCAATAGTGAATCCATGGCTATATTTTAGTATTTAGTAAGCTCTTTGAGCAATTGCTTCTGAGCGGAGGCTTTGTCGCCATACACACACGGGCCGGTCACGCATCCTCCTTCGCAAGCCATCACTTCGATGAACTGTCCGGGAGCCTTGCCTGTCTTGGCGTATGCACGCAACAGAGCGACGTTCTTCTTGGTCAGGTTGGCTACCTGGATCGTATTCAGGTTGGCCACCTGGTCTTCTTTCAGGTAGACCTTCACGGCGTTGATCACACCGCCGGTCTGTGCAAATCCGTGCGCCTCACGTACGGCATTGAACAAGACGGAGAAAGGCTGAGCCTCTTCGATCTTGATGTCCAAGCCTGTCAGTACAGAGCCGATCTCTTCGAAAGTCAGGGTGAAGTCCACACAGGGGTCCATCTTCACCTCTTTGCGTTTCGCTACACACGGACCAACAAAGACGATCTTGGCATCGGGATATTTCTCCTTCACGATCCGGGCCGTGTAATACATCGGCGAACCGGTGGACGATATGTATTTTTTCAGATCCGGGATATGCTTCTCGGCAAGCTGGACATAAGACGGGCAGCAACTGGTGGTCATAAAAGGCTGGCCTTCTTCCAGCTTTTCTTTCAGTTCCTCTGCCTCGCGGCGGGTAGTTTCCATCGCTCCCTGCGCTACTTCCACCACTTCGAGGAAACCTAACGATTTGATCGCACCGTAGACCTTCTCTACCGGAGCAGCGAACTGTGCCAGGATAGAGGGAGCCACGATGGCAACCATCGGTTCCTTGTTACGCAGGCGTTGCAGGATATCGAATACCTGGGATATCTCGAAGATGGCTCCGAAAGGACAGGCGTTCACGCATTTACCGCAATAGATACATTTGGACTCGTCAATATGTTCCACTCCATACTCATCTTTGCTGATCGCCTTGACCGGGCAGACCTCTTCGCAAGGAATCGGGATGTAGACAATCGCATGATAGGGACAGTTCTGATGGCATTTGCCGCAGCTGATGCAGGTGTCGTGGTCAATCTGCGCCTGTCCGTTCTTCTTGAAACGGATCGCGTCTTTCGGACAGTTCATATAGCAACTGCGCGCCACGCAGCCCCGGCAAAGGTTTGTGATCTCGTAGTTCACCTGCACACAGGATGAACAGGCCTCGTCGACTACGCACATCAGGTTCTCCTTCTTATTCTCGGAACGGAGCAAAGCCTGTTTTGCATATTCGGAGAGGGGCGTCAATTCGTCTACTTCATCCTGCATATCAAACCCAAGCAACGGGAGGGTCTTGTATTTCCAGACAGCCCGCTCCTTATGCACACAGCAACGGCCGATGACTTTCGATTTACGGGGACTCAACTCGATGGGCAGACGGTCTATCTCTTCGAGCAGACGGTTTTCTTTCCAGAGTTTCACTAACTTCGCCAGCAATCCGTGGCGGACAATCATTACGTTGTTGGTAAATGCCATGGTGAATATATTATTTGTGCTTCTGGGTACAAAGGTAGATATATTTATTAAAATATCCTAACAGTATGTCTCGTGAAGGATGACTGCCGCACTATAGACATCACCACCGAAAGGGGGATTCAGCTTGGCAAGTTTCAATTCGACAGCCGTCAGTTGCGGGAAATGCTCTTTAAGGGCCTGCAAAATACGGCCGGCGGCATGCTCGATCAGTTTGGACGGTATCTCCATCTGCTCTTTAACGACGTCATAGACAGCCGCATAATTAATGGTATCCTCCAATTCGTCGCTCCTGACAGCCTGTTCCAGCGGGGCCGTAAGAACCAGGTTTACGACAAAGTTATTGCCGACCTTCTTTTCCTGGGGCATCACACCGTGATAGGCGTAGAATTTCATTGCTTCGAGTTCTATCTTTGTTGTCATAATTCGTTATTTTATCTGTAAATGAGCATAAACACCACAATATCCTATAACACAGCAACTTACCCAAGCAACTAACTATACAAAAGAAAATTTCGTTGAAAACAAAGACTTTTGATATATTAAAATTTTACTTGTTTCTACAACTACAAAGGTAGTGGTAAATATCATATTTACAATACCATATACAAAAAAGTTTATCTGTTCAAATTACATAATAAACATAGATACAAAGCCTGAAAAACATAGTACACAATAACTTACTCAAACATAGTATTAACATAGATAAACAGCATCATCCTAAATCATACTTTATCATTAGACGTTTTACTTGCTCGGCTCTGAAAGTTTTTCCATTAGCTGTGCTAAAATGCTTTTCATTAAGGTAAGCAGCGATTTTTGAAAAATTCTTTGTTTCATTCAGTTTCATGCGTATAGCCTCAACAGCACGAATCGTATTTTCATTGGATCGGGCTTTTTCTTGTATAGCATCTATAGCATTGAAACGCATTGTATCAGTGAAAGTAGCATTAGGTGCACCTAATTTAATGCCTCTATCTTTCTTCGCTTGCAATGCGGCTTTCGTACGCTGACCGATCAATTCTCTTTCATGTTGCGCCAAGGTTGCGTATATTCCCAAAGTAAGAGTATTAAGTTGAGGGAGATCAACACAATGAATATCAACGCCACTATTTTTGATATGAAATAAAAATTCGACATTACGACTTAATCGATCCAGCTTAGCAATAAGCAATGTATAATTATTATCTTTACATAATTGTAATGCAGCATTCAATTGGGGGCGATTATCTTTCTTACCGCTTTCTATTTCAGTAAAGCTGGTAATTAGTTCACAATTAGGAATGCGGGAAAGACAATTCATAACTGATTGTTGTTGACTTTCCAGACCTAAGCCGCTTCTACCTTGCTTGTTGGTAGATACTCTGTAATAAGCTACGTATTTCATAACACATTCATTTATTGTTGATGGTGGCAAAGATAACAGATGTTTCACAAACCACAAACGAACGTATGTAATTTGTGAAACTATTTTTTTAGCGAATGTAAAGGATGACAAACAACCAACAACAATGTACACTGCCAGAAAAAACGCAAAAAATAACAGGGTGGGCACTTGTTCAGGAACGGATGCTATACATATTGCCGGAACGATTTTTCAAGTCTCGTTTTTATTGATCTAAAAATTTTTCGGGGAATCTTATTTCCAAGTTCAGTTTTTTTCCATCTGGAAAAAAACATCAAAAATCATTTTTAATAGAACATTTCACTTTGTATCTATTCTTCAGTAAACAACCAAAACAAAAAATATGGATTACAATGTAAGGTACAACATAGACATCAATGGAGCTAAGGCGGCTCAATCACTAAATCAATTCGCTAATACAGTTCAAGGGACAATTCCACCAATAATAAAAAAGCTGGATCAATTACAAAAGCAAATAAACAGCGTTGCAAGAACATACAACCAGCTAAACAGAACGATAAGCAAACCCAAATCAATACGCTTCCAAGTCGATAAAGGTATCAATTCCCAGCTAAGAAATATCCAAAAGCAAATCAACAGTATCAAAGGAAAAACAGTAACAATAAAGGCCAAACAAATCAATAGCGGAACATCTGGGAAATCATTATCATATAATAAAGGTACTCGCACGTATAGAGGTGGCAACACAATGTTAGGCTTTCCAACGATAGGAATGATGGGTACGTTAGCGGCTGGATATGGTATTGGTTCTATTGTCAAGGATTTTTCCCAGTACGAGAACACAATGACTACAGTTAGGAGTATTCTCAAAGCCACAGACAATGATGCGTTGACGTTTAACAACCGTTTCTCGGAAATGTCCCAGATCGTCCGTAATGTAGGCGTTGATACTAAATTTACGACAACTGAAGTAGCGGGGGCAACTAAGTACTTAGCAATGGCAGGATTGAGAATCAAGGATATTAATAACAGTATCTTACCAATCGCAAACCTTGCCACAATATCAGATACCCCACTTGATCGTATTGCTGATATTGTTACGAATATTCAAACAGCATACGGCATTGATTCAGGGAAGATGGGACAGGTAGCCGATATACTTGCTATGGTAACAGCATCCAGCAATACAACAATACCAGAGATGGGGGAAGCGATGAAATTTGCCGCCCCAATAATGTCTATTGCGGGAACTTCATTCAATGAGGCAGCTTCAGCCATTGGATTACTTGCAAATGCAGGAATTAAGGGAACGTTAGCCGGAACGAACCTTAGACGCATGATGACAAGGTTACTAAGCCCAACCAAGAAAGGACTGGAAGTACTTGACAAATACAAAGTATCATTGTATGAGTTAGATAAAATAACTGGAAAAACAAAGATCAGATCATTAACCGACATCTTTACACAATTCAAAGACAAAGACTTAAGCGTTCAGGATATTCAATCAGTATTTGATGTTATTGGCGGTAATGCGGCCAACAATATCTTATCATCACTTAAATCCCTTCCAGAACTTAACGCAAGATCATTAACATCAACTGGATTTGCGTCAATGGTGGCCAAACAGAAACAAGACGAAACACTTTCCGGTCAATGGGCAAAGGTTACTTCCCAATTCACTGAAACGGGATTAAAGGCAATAGAACCGCTTGCGCCTGAAATCAAGTCAATGCTTAATGATCTTACAAAAACATTAGCTAAGCCGGAAACAGTTGATGCATTATCCCAGATAGGAAGCAATATACTATTGTTAACAAGGTCATTAGGTGAACTAAGTAAATGGGTGATGGATAACTGGAGTTGGATCGGTGATCTTATTGTTGGCGGTATATTGTTTCAACAAGTAAATAGAATAAGTGACAGTTTTCTCAATACAACTGGCAGTACTAAGTCTTTATCCAGCGCATTAGGAGGCATGAACGGAAAGATTGGAGCAATCCCTACATTAGTTGAGGCTGCCATTGCCGCATTGACTTTATTTGCTGGAAAAGTATATTTGGCGAAAAACGCAACAAATACCGCACTGGATGGAATACAGAAAAAAATGGATGAGCTTCAGCCAGGATTCGCAAAAAAAGATGAGGGGAATAACAAAGGAGAAAAAAATAAAAGCTATTGGGAATCAATTGGTTTTTCTCACCTGGGAGGCCTCAACGGTCAGGGAGATGTAGATCAACTAACCCAATATGCGAAGGTACTAAATAAGCGTGGGGAGGAAGCTGCAACCGTTGATTATACCAATTCACAAGACTTTTTTAAAGGCTTGGGAAACTTACCAACCTCAACAGCGTTAGAGGCATTAAAGGCAAGACGTACCTGGATCGAAGCAATGAAGCAAACGTCTTTATATACGCTCTCAAACACAAAGAATAGAGCCTTACCATATCAAGGAAGAACGATCACAGGAAAGACACCAGACCAATTTACGCCAGAAATCGCAGAAAGTTCAAATGAATATACGAGCCGCTATAATGCATCAATGGATCAATACAAAGTTCTGGATAATTTGCGTATCGACTTTATGGAAAAAGTCTTGAAAAATAAGGCTATTAGCACGGCAGAGGCTTTCAAATTATTAAAATACGAAACCGGAATTGATCCTACATTCAAAGGTGAAAAACTCACTAACGATCAGAAGAAAGCGAAGATAACAGAGGGAATCAACCAGATGAGGGAGAAAGGAATATACGATACCCGATCAATGAATTTCTTCCAGAATGCAATACCAGATTATCTTAAAGACGCTTCGTATAATTTACCAATATTTCCCAATAAAGACGTTCGGATTGATCCAACAAAGGGAACAATCCAAGATCGTATTAATTCGTTCACAAAAAAACGAACTTCAGCTGATGAAATAATTGAACAAAATTATCGCCATTATGAAAAAGTAGATGAAAATGGCAATAGATTTCAATTTTCTGAACGTCAAGACCTCGGTATTTCTCCAGAGGAAAGGGCAAAAAAAGAACAGATAATGATGAATCTCACGAAACAATATATCAATGGAGATGGTAACAGCGCAATGAGAGAACCCATGAAAACACAATCACCAACTATTCATTGCGACAGCTTAATCAGTATTGGTACAGTAACAGGTGCAGAACTTAATGACATTGAAAAATTCAAAGATATGCTAACCCAGGCATTGATTGAATTACAGAAAGATACAGAATTGGCATAAAAATAAAATCCTCACCTACATTAGATAGATGGGGATTTTTTTGTATCTTTTTTAATTCCATTCTGATAAATTAGAGAAAGATACAAGTTGTTGATAATTAGAGGAATTGATATAAATATTATTTTTCAAATTGTCACATAATAGCTTCGTTGTGCATAAGTTTTACCATATTTGCTCACTAAAATAACAAAATAATGCAAATAACCGCAATCTTGTATTCTTTTATTATTTATTAATTATTGCAATTTTCTAAATGATAGGAAAATAACACAATAAGGATTACCGGCTTTTCTTATGTATGCGTCATTTACATGATGTAGCGAGACAGAAAAAAACCGCTATCCCAGTCAAGGAATAACGGTTAAGCAAAAGTCAAAATATTATGTAGTATCGGTAATTTATTTTCTGATCCCCAATGATTTCAAAGTGGGGATTGGCGCACCCTTGATTTTGTAGAATCTTTCAGTTTTATTGCTGATATTCTTCGTAAACGAATCGTAGCCATTTTCTGCAGCAAAGTCGCCTATATATCTGGAAGACGTAACATTAAGCCCTACCTTTTCCATTATTTTGGCCACTTCGTTGTGGTGCATGATTGATTTGAAACCTAATGATTCCCTTCTCCATTCGGGAATATACAATTCTCTTTTCATAGCCCTTTCCAGAATTTAAGACACAAATAATGCGTGTGATCGTTTTCCAGCAATAAGGCAGTAAAGCCATCATACCCAATCGAATCTAATACACTATTGGCCATGTGATAGGCTTTTCTTACCTGATCTTTTCGCATATATATCGGAAAAACAATGTCGTAATTTGATAAATTAGAAAAAGACGCTTCGTGTACGAAAACGCCATAAGATTCAAGTCGTACCAGCATATCACCGTACAATTTTCGTGATAAATTTATGGCTTTAATGTTGATATTTTTTATTTCGTTCATAGTTATATTGTGTTAGTTTTTTGTAAAAGAACCCCACATATCACCCTGAAGGAAGGACAGAGAAAAGATATGTGGGGGAGAATATGAAGTACCTTTCTTGCGGAAAGGCAGAAGATGCAAAGTTAAGGTTTGGCTATGGTATAATTTGGTCTTTTTGATTTATGGAAAGAGGGATGAAAAATGAATGAATGAATTTTTCATCCCCACCAGAAGGAGTACAATAATAACAATTTATAATTACAAAAAAGACATAAGTACCCTTTATCCTTTTAAATCAAAACCACCTTAACATATCCTTTATGTTAAAAATAGGTGTATGGGAAGTCCTACTTTACACATACTATCTACTCGAACGATCGTAGCTTTTATGTTCCCCATGTCAATTGATATATATCCAGAAGTGAGCAAGAAATATATACCAACACCGCACGTCTCATCAATTCGTTATTACAATTAGATTACTATACGGTTTTTCGCTTTCGCTTAGTTTCTGTCCCTTTTCCATTCAGGCGGCTAACTTTTTAATAGGGTAAAGTAATTCATTACTTTCTTACTAAATCCAAGGATAAGACGCAAGCATCATTCCTTTGTAAATCTTTCATTTGAATTAAAAAGTCGAAACTCAAAGTTTTTTGTAGCAATGAATAAAACGCAAGCATTAATTCATTTGATAACTACTCAACAGTCCATATAAGCAAAATAGAACCGGGGCATTGCCCGCGGACGTTCTTTCTTGTTTATAGAAGAATAAAGAAACAGCACTTGAAAAGTTTAAAAATCATTTTAGAGCTTTTTTATTTGATTTAAGCCTATATCTATCAAAGATGAAGTTATCCCCAAACCTTGGGAAAAGTCTCTTATCTGCCATAAAACAGGTTAAAGATAAATCCCATGATCCCTCGTAAAGTTGACAATACAGGCCAACCAGCAACAGACTGGGGTATAGCAACCTTCCAGAAGTCGTATGATCCTTATTTGAATCCTTGGCAAGTTTAATTTATACCTTCTATTGCTTTTATCAAGACAAGTACTTATATTTGTACAATAAAACGTACAAGATATGAGAACAGCGAATTATTCAGACTTAAGAAATAATTTAAAGAGTTACATTGATTCAGTTATAGATGACTCTGAAACCGTGATAGTGAATCGTGGCAAAGGTACTGGTGTTGTAATGATCTCCTTAGATGAGTACAATGCCATTAAGGAAACAGAATACTTAATGTCTTCTCCAGATGACATCAAACGTATCAAAGACGGTGAAAAATTAATACATGAAGGAAAGGGCAAAAAGATTGATATTCAAAACCTATGGAAATAATATTTTCACCACAAGCATTAGAAGACATTGAGTATTGGAAAAAAAGCGGTAACAAAGCTATAATGAATAAAATTACGGCTTTATTGATAGATATTCAAGCTCATCCTTTCAGTGGCATAGGTAAGCCAGAAGCACTAAAATATGATCTTACGGGCTATTGGTCAAGGCGTATCAATTCAGAGCATAGAATCGTTTATTCGGTTCATAATGACATGATTGAGATACATATATTATCAATGAGGTATCATTATAGCAAATAAAAATCCTTCCCAGCATTTCTTAAATGAAGCTGGGAAGGATTTAAAATTTTCATAGAAGGTTAGCATAAATAAAAAAAGAAATTATATCAATAATTTAAAGTTTAGGCTGTTTTATTAATCCATCTATAAGCCTTAATATTCTTTCATACCCATATTGAAATCCATTTTCCAGGCAAAATCTATAGGAATCATCTTTTTCCATTGCCTCAATCTGACTTTTTTTCGCAAGTTCTATCATTTCATTGATTTGCTCGATCAAAATACTGGAGTCAACCCAAATTATATTGTTTGTTTTCATATCAATTATTTTATTACATTTCAATTAATCTATTCAACACCTTCTTTGGCAACCTTCTTTTTGCCATACAAGCCAAATAGTTATCTGACACTACAAACCCGTCAAATAACAAATCATGCATACGATCATGCATATAGATTACAAACTGGGGATCAACATAAGAGACAAAAGTAAATGCCAAATATGCGTGTATCATTACATCCCCAGCTTCATCTATAAAGAACAAATAATCCGGATCATCATATCCCAGTTTATTTGCATACCGATTAATCATATCCTGATTTTTATCTTTAAAGTCATCCAGGTTGTATTGTGCTGGATCAACTTTTTTCAGTTCTAAATACTTGGTTGCGTCAAATACATTAATTCCATTGATTTCTCCAAAATACAATTCTTGTAGTTCTGGATATAGTACTTCGTAGTTTTTTAAGGCCTGCAAATTAGCCGCTCCTTTACGTTGAGGATCGGTTGTAATTGGAAAATCAACTACGATACAGTTGTTACTTTTTGCTTGTTTCATGTTTTTTAAGTTGTTCTTGCCTATAGTCTAATATTTTTTGTGAATTAAATTCTTGCTGTTCTTCAGTATAACCAAAGTACGCATCATCTATAGTTTTTGGGCTATTTCCCATATTTTTCGCTAATTCTATTAAACTAATACCAGCATTAATCCCATGAGTCGCATAAGCGTGACGTGCTCCATACAAAGAGACAACAGGAATCCCCAATTTCTTACATACTGATTTAATGTAATCGCTTGCCAATTGCCGAAAATATCGTGAAAGAAATTCCTGTTCTTCGGTATTTTGACATCGATCAATAATAGGGAATACAAAGCCATTTTTGGATATGTTTTTATATTTTTCAACAATCCTTTCCGCTTCGGGACACAGAACAATGCATTGTTCTTTAATCACTTTTCCACCAACTGTTTTCCAACGCTCTGGAAATGAGCGACCTTTAATTATATCATTTCTCTTTAAATAAATAATATCGATTGGAGCTAAACCATTGAAAAAATACGAAAAAGCAAACATATCTAAGAAAAGCTGACATTTATTCAGATCAACTTTTCTTCCCGTAATACTTTGCGTTGGCTTGTAATTGATTAATTGAAAAATTTCCTGAACGCTAAGAATTACCAGCCTTTTCTTATTTTTCTTCGTTTTTTGGGGTAAAGAATCCCAAGCATCCCAATTGATGGAAACTCCATCTTTTTTAACTTCATACAAGATTGTCTTAAGATTCCCTATACGTATATACGCAACCTTCGTCCCATTCATTCGATCTTTTCTTAGAAGGTACTGAAAAAAGTCCGATACAAACGAATTGTCCAATTGTGCATATGACAATGAATTTACATCAATATTAGCACATTGACAGAAATTCAAAAAACAATTCTTTAGGGCTATGTATGTATTGGCTGTATTTCTGGAAGTGCGTTGTAGGCCATTTTTTATGCGCACATTATTCAACAACGAATGAATTTTTTTGTCAATTCCATTAATCACTAAAAAACGATCATTGATTGTTCCAGCATGATTTTTTGCACCGCTACGAATTAAAAATTCGTTTTTTATGCTTTCGGCGGAAAGTCTAATTCCTTTCTTCCCTAAATCATCTGCAATTTCATAACACATTGATACCACCGGATCAATCAGTTCTTCCAGTTCTTTCTTTTGTTGAGATTTGATCGATACACATCGATTCTTCAGATCGATATCCCACAAGGAAATCTTTTTTTGTAAAGAGATATCTTTGTACTTTTTTCCACACGCGATACGAATTTGTAACCGTCCATCTTTACAAGTGGGGTACACACTAAATTGTTCCATCATTTGCTTTTTTTAGAAAGCCTCCGTAACAAAGAAAGAGAACCTTTCTTTTGCTTTTTAGTAGTTGAATTAAATTTGTTGAAAATTCCGTTGAAAATTTTCAAGAAAATATCGTTTTTTCTAACTGCAATGCGATATTTCCAGCCTAATACGTTACGGACAATGTATAGTGTGAATTTCTTCACTCAATTGAAAATCAATCAATTACAGCATTGATTGACATTAAAGTTTTGCAAAGATACAAATAATTTACAAACATTCGTTATTTTATCTGTAAATGTAAATAAAGTAAACCTTTCTGCAAAAAAATAGTCTTATATTTGCGAAAAGCAACTAACTACACGTATGATGGGAATAAAGCAGAAAGAAGAAAATACAACCGGTGGCTTACATAACACGCTTGCTGCCGGCACTACTGTAAAAGGCAATATTATAACGGAAACAGACTTCCGCCTGGATGGAAAAGTAGAAGGAGATATAAATTGTAGTGGCAAGATAGTGATCGGACCAAAAGGATGCGTCACCGGAAATATTGTTTCCGCGAATGCAGAGATATTAGGAGAGGTAGAAGGCTCTGTCCGTGTCAGTGCCAAACTTGTCCTGAAAGCAACTGCTGTCATCAAAGGGGATATATTCACCCAAACCCTGGAAATCGAACCGAACGCCCGCTTCAACGGGGCTTGCAAGATGTCGGGAGAAGGAACGGCAAAAGAGGCTGCTAAGCCTAAACAATAAAGAAAAGTCGGGCTTATTTGCGGCCCGACTTTTTTATGAGTTCTACTATCTTATCATTCAGGCTATCCGCCTGCATCAGTCTTTCCAACGGGATATGCATCCTGTAGCGCCAGTAATAATTAGGCTCGGAAGGTACATTGATACGCTCCGCTTCATAGTCTTTCCGCTTGACGGAGTCGTCCATCGCAAACCAATCCTGCAACGGGATAATGGTCAGCATCGAACGGGATTCCAGATGAGAGGCTATAATCTGCGTCGCAATATCCGCCGTACATTCTTCCGGGGCTTCCCCGGCACGTCCCAGAACATTGTTATAATAACGCTGTATCTTTGCACGGTCTTCTTTCCACCAGCTGCGAAGCGGTGACATGTCGTGCGTAGAAGTCGTACAGACCGAATGATACGGCAGGTTGAACATATCCGAGAACTCCCGTTGCGGGGTCTTGGGCATACGTTCTATTTCGAGACTGAATATCTGCAACTTGTTCATCACATCGGGTACGGATTCAGGGATCATACCCAGGTCTTCCCCGCAGACCAGCATATTCGTACTTCCTACCAACGGAGTCAACCGGCTAAAGGCCTGCGCCTTCCAGAAGTCGTTATGACGATGATAAAAGAAATTCCAATATAACTGATCGAAGGCATACTGGTCGGCAGCGCTCAACTCGCGATACAGGAAAGACTGGCTGGCAGAAATACGCGGATGAAACTTATCCGGTTCACGCGGATCACGCAGGAAAAGCACCTCATTGGCAATGGCAAACAGTCCTTTCTTGATCCGGAGGGATACTTCGTCTGTCTTGCCGGCAAACAGGGCTTCCACTTTACGTTGCGTATCGCAAAAGGGTTTCAGGACAAAGTGATGCGACGACGATTGCGCCAGGAATGTACCGACGACCTCTTCCACCTGGTCGCCAAACAGTTCGGGCAGGAATTCACGGTTGATATGAGGTGTCGTCAGACGGGCTTCATTAAAGTTCAAACCGTACTGTTCAATCTCGCTCCGGGTAAGAGGCAAGGCCGGATTGAAATGCCCGCAAAGCCCCTGAACATAATCCAAGGGCACTTCCCAGATACGGAAAAAGCCTAAGATATGGTCGATGCGGAAGCAGTCGAAATAATCTTCCAACTTATGGAAACGTTTCTTCCACCAGGAGAAATTATCTTTCTCCATCGCATCCCAATTATAGGTCGGGAACATCCAGTTCTGGCCGTTCACCGAGAAGTCATCGGGCGGAGCGCCAGCCTGTCCGTTCATGTTGAAATACTTCGGTTCCATCCAGGCTTCGACGCTTGTACGGCTCACTCCGATTGGCAAATCGCCTTTCAGAACGATACCGTTCTTGCGGGCGTAATCGGAAACTGCTTTAAACTGGGTGTGCAGGATGTATTGCAGGAAATACAGGAATGATATTTCAGGATAGGCGCTATTCGTTTCAGCGCATAATTCGCGGATGCTATTCTTATCATACACGGAGTTTTCCTTCCATTGCGTGAAGTCGGAAGTGCAATATCTGTCACGCAGGTAGCTGTATGCGGCATAGGGCATCAGCCAGGATGCACTTTGTGCAAAGAACTCCTTATACTCCGGAGTAGACATGACGGCCTGTCCCTCTTGTTTAAAAAACTCGCGGCAGTATTCTATCTTATATTTAACGGCCTGTTCATAATCGACGGCTTCCAACGCATTCAGTTCCGCCTGCTTCCGGGCAAAGAAAGCAGCTTTCTCCGGGTCTGCCAACGCTCCTAACCGGGGCAGGCTGATATACATCGGATGAAGGGCATAGATGGATATTGCACTGTAGGGATAAGAATCCATACAGGTGTGCGACATGGTCGTGTCGTTCATCGGAAGCACCTGGATAATACGCTGATGCGTTTTCTTCACCCAGTCTACCATCAAATGCAGGTCTCCCAGGTCCCCCACCCCGAAACTTTGTTCCGAGCGCAAAGAGAACACCGGTATGACCGAACCGGCACACCGCCACAAAGGCAGGTTATCACGGAAATAAAGGCCGGAGATAATTGCAGTCTCCCCAACCTCTTGCGGAGGGAGGTTCAGAACACGGTTCTCATCTTCTTCCCAATACAGGGGTTGCTGATGGTCGTCGCAGATCAGGAATTTATATTCCAACGGATAGATTATCTCACTTGCGTCCAGGTCTATATGCCAAACAGGGAAAGTATCGCAACTCAATATCAGGGCCTTGTCCGGATGCCAGTTGCCCAGGCATTCCTGGTTTCCCGTGATAGCCACACGCTGATCTTTTTCGACACGTGGCACGGAGATCTTTATGGTCAATCGCTTTCCACTCTTCACGACCCGTTCGTGCGTATTACACGGATGGGCAAACAAACTCTTCGTAAAAGCCGATGAATAAAAAGCGAGATTAGCGGGACGGACCTGCCAGTAGTCGTATAGCGTATATTGGTCGGCCGAACCGATAAAGAATACCTGATGGTTCTTTTCCCATTCCTCGAATATCTGCTTATCGCTCAGACTCAGGAAATACCGGTATTCTATATCTTTGACCGGAGTCGTAACCTCCAGCTCCAGCTGCCAGTTTCCTTCTCCCTTATAACTCATTTCTTTTGCCAAAGCCGGTTCCCATGAACCCAGCTCCGGGATCGACCCCACAACACATAACTTCTGACCCCAAACGGTATGGAAGTTGATATTAAAGGTGACTTTCATGTGTACTAAATTTAGTTCCAGACGCGAAGATACAAAAAGAATTATGAATTATGAATTGTGGATTGCAAATTGTACCCCACAACTCATAATTCATAATTCACAACGTTAATCAATTACCCGCACTTCGATGCGCCGCAATTGGTACAGATCAGGCAACCTTCCTGGTAGACAAGTGCTTCCTGTCCACAGTTCGGGCATTTCTGTCCTTTAGCTTCCATACCGTTAGGCAGGTATTTCTTCAAGGCTCGTTCCACACCGTTTTTCCAGGTATTGATGGATTCGTTGTTCAGTTCCATGCCCTGAACCAGTTTAATCACCTGGTCGATAGGCATACCGTAACGCAATACGCCGGAAATCAGTTTGGCGTAGTTCCAGAATTCAGGGTCAAACTTACCGTCCAGGCCTTCGATTGTCATCTTATAACCACGCTTGTTTTTGAACTGGAAGTCATAGTGCTTTTTGCCATCTTCGTCATAGCTCTTAATGATGCTACCTTTGGAGACGTTCTTCGGTAACATGATACCTTCGTCATCATCGGCAAGACCGGTAAAGATTTCGTAAGGACGGCCATTCAGCAAACCAACGAATGCGATCCACTTTTCACGGTTATTCTGGAACTTCACGACATCGGCTTCCAATTCACGCGGACGGGTCGACACGATGATAGGCGGCTCCATACAGTTGCAGTCTTCTTTCTTTTTCTTGCTGTTATCGGTAGACAACAATACGCCGGAGCGGGAACCGTCACGATAAACCGTACAGCCTTTACAACCACATTTCCAGGCTTCCACATACAGCGTGTCAACCAGTTCTTCCGTCACGTCAGACGGCAGGTTGATCGTAACACTGATAGAATGGTCTACCCATTTCTGGATACGGCCTTGCATACGTACTTTCTGCAACCAGTCCACATCGTTTGAAGTTGCTTTATAGTAAGGAGACTTGGAGACGAGATCCTCCACCTCTTCCTGTGTATATTTCTTGGAAGCGGAATAACCGTTGGCCAGCATCCAGGTTACGAACTTGTGGTGGAACACGATGTATTCTTCAAATGCGTCACCTGTCTCATCCACAAAGTCTACGCGGGCCTCGGCATCATTCGGATTGACCTTGCGGCGACGGCGGTAAACCGGCAGGAATACGGGTTCGATACCGGAAGTTGTCTGTGTCATCAGACTGGTCGTACCAGTCGGGGCAATCGTCAGACAGGCGATATTGCGGCGGCCATACTTAACCATTTCGTCATACAGTTCCTGATCCGCTTCGCGCAGACGGTTGATGAACGGATTCTTTTCTTCCCGTTTGGCGTCGTAGATTTCAAATGCACCGCGTTCCTTTGCCATTTCAACAGAAGAACGATAGGCTGCCAGAGCCAGGGTTTTCTGTACCTCTTCGGCAAAATCCGTCGCCTCTTCCGTACCATAACGCAGTCCCAGAGCGGCAATCATATCGCCTTCGGCTGTGATACCCACACCCGTACGGCGTCCCTGCAGGGTCTTTTTCTGGATCTTTTCCCAGAGGTGGCGTTCGCTCTGCTTCACTTCCAGTGATTCCGGGTCGGCATCGATCTTCTCCAGGATTTTTTCGATCTTTTCTGACTCCAAGTCGATAATATCGTCCATGATGCGCTGTGCCAGTGCAACATGCTTGCGGAACAGATCGAAATCGAAGTAGGCATCTTTCGTGAAAGGATTCACCACATACGAATATAGGTTAATTGCCAACAGGCGGCAACTGTCGTACGGGCACAAAGGGATTTCTCCGCAAGGGTTTGTCGACACAGTGCGGAAGCCGAGGTCTGCATACGAATCGGGAACGGACTCTTTCAAGATCGTATCCCAGAAAAGCACGCCTGGCTCAGCCGATTTCCATGCATTATGGATAATCTTTTTCCAGAGTGCAGCCGCATCGATCTCTTTTACGGTTGTCGGCTCAGACGAATTGATCGGGTACTGCTGTTTGTAGGGGGTTCCGTTGACAACAGCCTGCATAAATTCATCATCGATCTTTACAGATACATTGGCCCCTGTTACCTTGCCTTCCGTCATCTTGGCATCGATAAACGACTCCGAATCCGGATGCTTGATAGAGACACTAAGCATCAACGCGCCACGACGGCCGTCCTGGGCCACTTCGCGGGTCGAGTTGGAATAGCGCTCCATAAAAGGCACAAGACCTGTCGAGGTTAATGCAGAATTCTTTACAGGAGATCCTTTCGGACGAACATGCGATAAATCATGACCAACACCGCCACGACGCTTCATCAACTGCACCTGTTCTTCATCAATCCGGATAATAGCCCCATACGAATCGGCTTCCCCATCCAATCCAATTACAAAGCAGTTAGAGAGTGAGGCAATTTGGAAATCATTGCCAATTCCCGTCATCGGACTTCCTTGCGGTACGATGTAACGGAAATGATCAAACAGATTAAAAAGCTCCTCTTCCGATAGCGGATTAGGATACTTCTTTTCCACACGGGCAATTTCACTTGCCAAACGGTGGTGCATGTCAGCGGGAGATTCTTCGTAAATATTCCCGAATGCGTCTTTCAAGGCATACTTATTTACCCATACTTTGGCGGCCAGTTCGTCGCCCGTGAAGTAGCCAAGCGAAGCTTTAAAGGCTTCATCGAAGGTGTAAGTTTTACGATTCACGATTGTTTTAAGTTTAAAGATGTGCAAGTTTAAGCATAGTTTACGTATTGACCAAATTATTCAATAAAGAAAATACATTTTGTTGATAAGTTTCCTACTTTACACACGATCATTGCTATTTATCAACACCTTACGCCTCGCCAGTAAATAAAAAGTTTTCCAAAAGGAAAAGCCTCTCCAGCACAAGGTTTCTAAAAACAAAAAAAGGACGCCACCCGGAAGTGCGTCCATTCACCTAAATATCTTATTAAAATCAAGCCTTGAGTAATGCTTCAATCTCCTCTACGGAAGAACGGAAAGATTTATTGGTTTCAATCTGGTCTTTCACCGTTTTGCAGGCATGCAAAACGGTTGCATGATCACGCTTACCTACAATCTTCCCGATATGGGAGAAAGAACTGTCGGTATATTTCTTTGCCAGATACATCGTAACCTGACGTGCCTGCACTATTTCCCGCTTACGCGAGTTTGTCTGAATAGCCGCCAGTTCGAGGTTATAATACTTACATACGACATCCTGGATAGATTCGACAGAGACTTGCTTCTTCTCCAACTTTACTACGCGGCTCACAACCTGTTTGGTCAGAGGCAAGTCGATCATCCGGTTGAACGCCGTAGAATAAGCCAGCAACGAAGCGACGATACCTTCAACATCACGTACATTCTCCGTAACATTGCTTGCAATAAAGTTGAATACGTCATCCGGTATTACCACACCGTCGTGACTGATCTTATTTTTCAGAATCTTCTTGCGCAAATCCAGGTCCGGACGATCCAGTTCGGCAGTCAGCCCCCATTTCAAACGGGTAATCAAACGTTCCTCCATTCCCTGCAAATCCACAGGAGCCTTATCGGAAGTCAGAATTAACTGTTTACCTAATAAATGCAGGTGATTGAATATATGGAAGAAAGTATTCTGTGTCTTATCCTTTCCGATCAGTTCCTGGATATCATCCAGAATCAGCACATCCACACCTTGATAGAAATACATGAAGTCGTTTGTCGTATTCTTCCGGATCGCCTCCGTATATTGGACGGTAAACAGGTGGGCCGAAATATACAGCACTTTCTTCTCCGGGTGGATTTCCTGGATACGGTTACCGATTGCGTGGCACAAATGCGTCTTACCTACGCCAGATGCCCCGAACACAAACATCGGGTTAAAAGTTTTTCCCGGCTCCTGCGCAATCGCTTCACTGGAAGAGCGCACCAGACGGTTGCTTGTTCCTTCAAAATAGTTATCGAAGTTGTATTTAGGGTTCAAATGCGAATCCCAGTCCTGACGGGCTTTCGACTCAAACAGCGAAGGAATCTCTGCATTCTTTTTACCGGTACGGGGAGTATCGTTACCGGTAGGTAAAGTAATCATGCCATCATCTTTCACCTTATCAACCACCTTGATACGATAATTCAAGATTGTACCTTGCCCTATTACACGATACAATGTTACTTTCAGTACATTCACATACTTTTCTTCCAGATACTCATAAAAGAACTGGCTCGGTACCTGAATCGTGAATTTATTATCCTCGTATGATAATGGTATGATAGGCTTGAACCATGTGTTAAAAGCGGCCTCAGGAACGATATCCTTAATGACAGCGAGGCATTTATTCCACAAAGTTTGATATTCCGTTTGCATGATTTTTTTTATTCTCCCAACTATACTTACAACTTCAATTTTTACTTTACGACTACAAAGTTTAGAAATTAATTCCGAAAAAAAAAGTGCCTTTTTATTTGGAACTTTTGATAGTTCAATATACTGTTTACAGTCAAGCAGTTAATTGTAACAATCTGATTATCTAAATCTTACAACAAGCCCATCATAAAAAATCCTTTATTAATGGGCTTTCTTTACAATCTTGTTACATCCGGAGGCAGACATCAAAAAAGACCTTTCGAATCCGTTACACACCTCTATCTAAGAGCCTTAGAGAAGCCAGCCAACCGTATTTTATATTTTTTCGTTTAATTGGAATAATTCTAAATAAACAGTTTCCACAAGATTTCTTATGTAATATTAAAATACAGAAAAATGTACATATCGCTTGGGGTTCTGCTTCAAGTCAAGCAACAATTTGGAGGCGTTATCCGCCGTACTGTTCAGATTGTCGTAAAGCGCACGGTCATTCAACAAAAGTCCCATACTGTTATCCTTTGAATTCAACTTTCGCGTCATCTGCTCCACATTATCCAAAGTAGCATTTACGGTATTCACAGTCGTAGCCAGATCCAGTTTTTTCAAATCGGTACTGACATCGGCAAAATTACCGGTGATTACTTTCAGATCATCCATAATACCCGGAACATCTTTGCTCAGCATCTGATTGAGCTGACGGGAAGATACGGCGAGGCTATTGGTTGTCTTCTCTATATTATCCAAAGATTGAGCAAGTGCAGGATGATTGACCAATGTCTGCAATCCGCCTAAGATAGAGTCGATTTTAGGAAGCAGCAACTCTACCTGCGGCAAAATCTTTTCCTGCACAGACTGCATCATATCCGATTCCATGCGACCTTCAATCGTAGCACCGGGTCTCAGATAATCATCCACATACTTATTCAGATGTATATGCAACTCCCCACCTCCCAGGAAACTATTTACAATCGTGATATAACTGCCTTTGTTTATCTTCATGTGGTCTTCCAGGCTGATATCGATAGAAATCTTATCAGTCGCATCGTAATCATAAACAATATCACGAACCAATCCAACCTTAAAACCTTCTACAAACACCGGACTCGAGATCGTCACTCCTTTTACATTCGTACAAGCCACCACATAATGGTTGGTAGGTTTAAACAAATTTATTCCTTTCAAATAATTAATTCCTAAATACAGCAATACCAGGCTGATTATGGATACAATCCCGATCTTTGCCTCTTTGGTGAATACATTTTTCATTTCTTCTCTGTATATATATAAATTTCTATTACTACTAATACTTCACTTTCTTTCCATCTTTAAAGGCGACAATAAAGGCGTCCTTAAAATCTTTTGCCACCTGACGGCGCAACTTCCGGATAGAGTCGAAACTTGTTGTTTCGCCATACGTATACTTATAAATACCATTCTCGACAAAATAATCTACATTCTTATATCCCTTAAACAGTTTAGAACCGGGAGAAAGTTTTTTATCGGAGGTCAGTATTTGTATTTTATAGACTGTTTGTCCTTTTTTTACCGAATTAGCCGTCTGTGTTTGCGGAGCCACCGGCTTCGATTGGCGGACCGACTTTGTTTCCTCAGCCTTATTCTTCTGACGAATATATTCTTCACTTCCAGGAGGTGCTGTAATGCTTTCATTATCGTCCGTCACTTCCAGAATCGGCGCTGCACCTGCGTTATTCGCCAATGCGCCACGCTTACGGTCATATTCCCATTTATACTTCGTAAAAGCATTATAAATAGCTGTAGCCAACTTATTCTGCCCTTCTTTCGTTTTCATAAAACGTTCTTCCGCAGGATTCGAGATATATCCCAGCTCGACAAGGATACTCGGCATACTCGTTTTGCGCAATACAAGAAAACCGGCCTGCCGTACACCACGGTTATTACGTTTGGCAGAGGTAAAACATTTCTGCACTTCGGAAGCCAGGCTAATACTCTGCTCCATGTGCTTATTCTGCATGAATTCGAAAATAATATACGATTCGGAAGATTTAGGATCGAAGCCTTCATACTTCTGCAAATAATTATCTTCCAGCAGGATCGCCGAGTTTTCCCGCATAGCCACCTCAAGGTTTTCGTCGCTACGGGCCAGACCTAACGTATAGGTTTCCGTCCCGGACACCGAGCTGCCCCGCTTCACTGCATTCGTATGAATGGAAATGAACAGGTCGGCTTTATTCCGGTTGGCAATATTCGCACGTTCATCCAGTTCTATAAACACATCCGTCTTGCGCGTATAAATAACTTTCACATCATTATGCTTTTCCGATATCAAGCTACCCAGCCTCAGCGCGACAGCCAGATTAATAGCTTTCTCATTAATGACCGTACCCCGTGCCCCAGGGTCCTTTCCCCCATGTCCGGCGTCAATCACTACTGTAAACGTTTTTTCCTTAGCCTGCGATACAGGCAAAACAAAAAACAAAGCTATTACCAAATTGATATATAGAAAAGCTCTTTTTGCCACTTTACATTATTTTGATGCAAATTCGGGGCAAATGTAATGCTTTTTTGCTGATAAAGAGAAGTCTTTTTCTATAATTAATTGGTCATAGACAGTCTAACGGTGCGGCCATAATACAAGAGCAGCCCCGGCTGATCTTCTACTGTTAACCTATAATATCCCTTCAAACGGGAGTGCACGCCGTAAAAGTTCCATCCCGATGAAACTTTTGTTTCATTAAGGAGAAACTTTTGTTCCATACCAGAGAAACTAAAGTCTCACAATCCGGCCGGTTTGCCCCACTTATCCGTGATACGCTTCAGTTCGGCACGGGTAATAGGGATAATCGTTCCGTGACGCGGATGAAAGTCCATATTGACTTCGCTGTCGATCACCTTGAAGTGCTTCAAATCGGTTGTTTCGGTAAATTGATATTTGCCTGAAGTATATACATCATACATTAGTATATACTTATCCTGACCGATCAGTTTGAAAGTACCGGCTCCTTCTACAGGTTTATCCGTTTGTTGTTTATAATCCGGTTCTTCTTTCCACTGACCGGAAGTTAGCGAACGGGTGGTTGCCACTTTAATACCATTGCCATGCCCTTCCGTTTTATAGAACAAATGATAGACGCCATCCTTATAAACGATGTCGCCATCAATACAGGAAAGTTTGTTTTCAGGGATAAACAGCGGTTTGGGATCTCCTTCCAGGTCTGTAAAGTCGTCGTTGGCATACGCATAATAGATCACATCAGCCCCATCGCCATATTTCATCGACCAGTAAACCATATATTTCCCGGCTTCCGGATCGAAGACGGTCTGCGGAGCCCATACACGTTTCAAATTCTCCTGTCCGGCATAACGTTTTTGCATATTGATCACGGCATGCGACCAGTTTACCAGATCGTCCGATTTCAGCAGAACCATTGCGCGATTCGAGTCCCAACCATTATCCGACACCATATCGGTCACCACCATATAAAATGTATTTCCATCCTCCGAACGCAGAATATGAGGATCGCGCACACCGCCCGTCGAACTGATCACCTTCGAATCGATGACCGGCTTGTTATCGTTTAACGCCCAATAATTATACCCGTCCATACTGACTGCAAAGCAAATAGCTTCCTGGCTGATATGGTTTCCCGTAAAATAGGTAAACAAATAAGCCACATAATCTTTTTCAAAGATTTTATTAGATGCCGACTGCGATTTCACCAGCCACGGCAACAAACAACTAAACAATAGCAAATAAACCCGGTTTCTCATGTCATTAATATCCTCTGGTTTTAACAATAATCATAACTGCAGGGACAAAGGTACAATTTACATTTATAATACAAAGAAAAGCAACAGTGTAAAAAGACCTGCTTTTAAAGCAAGTGCTTTAAAAGCAACTGACAAGACATAAAAAAAGGGCAAATCATTTTGATTTGCCCTTTACGAATTATATCGTTACTGTATTATTCAGAAACTACTTCGAAAGGAATTTCTACAGAAACTTCCTTGTGAAGTTTAAGGATAGCTTTGTAGTTACCTACTTCCTTAACGGCATCCTTAATATAGATGATCTTACGTTCTACTTCAAAACCAGCTTTTGCCAAAGCTTCAGCAACCTGGATATTTGTTACAGAACCGAAGATTGTACCAGTTGAACTGGTCTTTGCACCGATAGTCAGCGCAACACCTTCCAACTTTGCAGCCAAAGCCTGAGCATCTTCTTTGATCTTAGCCAACTTGTGAGCGCGTTGTCTCAAGTTTTCAGCTAATACTTTCTTTGCAGATTCAGATGCGATAACTGCCTTACCCGTGGGGATTAGAAAGTTACGTCCGTAACCGTCTTTAACTGTTACGATATCGTCTTTGTAACCTAAATTGATTACGTCTTCTTTCAAAATAACTTGCATATTCTGTCTCCTCTCTTTTTATTATTTCATTAAATCGGTTACGTAAGGAAGCAACGCCAGGTGACGAGCTCTTTTTACAGCCTGAGCGATACGACGCTGGAACTTCAAAGAAGTACCAGTGATACGACGCGGAAGAATTTTACCCTGTTCGTTCAGGAATTTCTTC
>OGZX01001268.1_pt1 | contig 26397 bp, 19 predicted proteins | sample 1576881 | NCBI WGS metagenome assembly OGZX01 (sample SAMEA3541542, study PRJEB24748) | human gut metagenome | biome: human gut; feature: human-associated habitat; material: faeces | place: China | collected 2012
CAAGCCCGCCAGGACACAGACGCTATAAATAGGGCTTTTGACACACCCCCTTCTTTTTCATGCGCATGGAATAAGAATTGCATACTAATCTATTTAGACCATACAAAAATGAAGAAAATCTTTTTAACCGCAGGACTTGCCCTGTTAACCTTGGGGTCGACCTGTCTGGCGCAAAGTGCGTACTTCAGTAACAGTAAAGAATGGCTCCGGAAAGCAGAAGCCTGCAGGCCTGAGCTAAGCTATCAAACGATTTCACCCGCAAGAACTGTCCGTTCCGTGCAGGATGCAAAAGCATTCCAGGGCTGGCGGATGGAAGATGCCGGAAGTACGGACATCCTGTTCAACGAACCCTTCAAGAAGCATCCGAGTATCACGTTGGACTTCGGGAACCATTACACCGGATTTCTTACCTTCTCCATCAAGCCTTTCGGACTGGTTGCCGCCGATGCTCCTGTCCGGCTGAAGTTCACGCTTGCTGAAGTACCGGGAGAATTGAATACCCCGCTCGAACCCTACAAAGGCGGACTGGCACGCTCTTGGGTACAGGATGAAATCGTAACGATCACGAGTGTGCCTCACGAAATGACAATCCCACGCCGCCTGTCAGGACGGTATCTGAAAATCGAACTGTTAGGCATATCCGGCAGCTTCGACTTCGTATTCGACAAGTTGACATTCAAAACACAAACGTCGGTCACCAACGAAGCGCCCGCTTTGGCCTCCACTACAGAACCGCTCATACAGGATATTTATAAAGTAGGGTTGAACACCTTGAAAGAATGTATGCAGACCGTTTATGAGGACGGGCCGAAACGCGACCGCCGCCTCTGGATCGGCGATCTCTACCTGGAAGCGTTGGCCAATGCCTATACATTCAAGAACCACGAACTGACGAAGCATTGCCTGTATCTGCTTGCCGCCTTTGCCAACGACGAAGGTTTGCTGCACGCAACGCTGTTGGAAAAGCCGCAGCCCCATCCGCAATACGGCACTCATACGCTGGATTATTGCCTTATATATAATGTAGCCCTTCTGGAATACCTGAAAGAGACGGGAGATACGGAAACGGCCAGGGACCTCTGGCCTGTCGTAGTCCGCCAGATCGAATTAGCTCTCCGCCAGTTTTCACCGGATTGGATTTACGACATGGACAAGCAACCGCAGTACTGGCTGGTATTCGACTGGAAAGACGGTTATGACCGCCAGGCGTCTATGCAAGGGTTAACTATCTTTGCATTGCAACATAGTTATGAGTTGGCAAAACGATTGGGAAAGGAGAAAGAAGCCGGCGAATGGTTGACAATAGCCGGTAAGATGCAAAAAGCTGCCCGCCGGCACTTCTACGACAAGACGCTCGGCGTGATGGTCAGTGGTAAAGACCGGCAAGTGTCCTACCTGTCGCAAGTGTGGATGATCCTGTCGAACACCCTGAGCAAGAAAGAGGGAGCCAAAGCGATGGCAACCGTCATGTCGATGCCGGACGCCTGCTATCCCGGCTGCCCATACGCCTATCATTATGTCATAGAAGCCCTCCTGCAATGCGGTATGCCGCAGGAAGCCCGTAAACTGATTACCGACTATTGGGGAAGCATGGTCAAACGAGGCGCCGATACTTTCTGGGAGGTGTATGACCCGAACAACGACTACCTTTCGCCCTACGGCTTCTTTGTCATCAACAGCTATTGCCATGCATGGAGTTGTACGCCGGTCTACTTCATCAATAAATATCCGGAGATATTCCAGAAGTAAAAATGCCCGGCGCAAGCTGCGCCGGGCACTTCAAACCTCAAAAGTGACCGTCCCAGCTTGGGACGGCAACTTCAAACCTCAAAAGCGCCTGTCCCAGCTTGGGACGACAACTTTAAACCTTAAAAGCAACTGTCCCAAGTTGGGACGACAACTTCAAACCTTAAAAGCGTCTGTCCCAACCCGGGACGACAACTTTACATCTTTAAATCACCCGTCCCAGCCTGGGACGACCTTTTCAAAAGAGCAAACTTACAATCAATAACACAAAACAAGTATTATCATTACAATTTATAACCAAAATACACCCATCCAAGAACAATCTATCACCCATAACATATTTTTATACATCCGGACACACTTTATAGGTATAATATATCAAAACGTCGTATATTTGCATTGTAATAAAACAAAAAGATATAATAAACAAACGAAGCATAGTAAAATGACAGAATTAATCAAGTTTACCAAGATGCACGGAGCCGGAAACGACTACATATACGTAAACTCAATGGCTTTCCCGATTGAGAACCCGGAAGAACTCTCCATCAAATGGAGCGCTCCGCACACCGGGATCGGTTCGGACGGATTAGTTCTGATCGGAGCATCGGAAATCGCCGATTTCAGCATGCGCATCTTTAATGCAGACGGTTCGGAAGCCCTGATGTGTGGAAATGCCTCCCGTTGCATCGGCAAATATGTCTATGAAAAGGGGCTGACGGATAAGAAAACCGTCACCTTAGAGACATTATCCGGTATTAAAGAATTACAGCTGACTACCCAAAAGACAGCAGACGGTTCACACGAAGAAGTGACCGAAGTCACCGTCGACATGGGCGCTCCCACTATTGGGGAAACAGCTCTTGAAATAGAGGCCGAGGGCACATTCTACACCGGAACGGTCGTTTCGATGGGCAACCCGCATCTTGTCATCTTTGTAGACGACATCACCCAGATAGATCTCCCGGCAGTCGGACCTCTGCTGGAGAATCATCCGTTATTCCCGAACCGTACCAACGTTGAGTTTGTTCAGATATTAAGTCCGGACGAAGTGAGGATGCGGGTATGGGAACGGGGTTCCGGAATCACCCAGGCTTGCGGGACCGGAGCATGCGCAACAGCCGTGGCCTGCATGGTGCACGGCAGGACCGGGCGGACAACAAAAGTCGTCATGGATGGAGGCCCTCTTACCATCCGGTGGGACGAAGGCTCCGGCAAGGTCTACATGACCGGCGGAGCGGTAAAGGTCTTCGAGGGCGAATTGGAAATATAAACACAAAAAGGGTACAGGTAGGCCCTGTCCCTCAGAACAACAACATAAAACAACAGATTGAAGTATGGCACTGATTAATGAACATTTCCTGAAACTGCAAAACAACTACCTGTTCTCTGACATTGCAAAGAAGGTAAACAGTTTCAAAGTGACACATCCGAAAGAAAAGATCATCCGCATGGGGATCGGCGATGTGACACAACCATTAGCCCCTGCCGTTATCGAAGCGATGCACAAGGCAGTCGAAGATATGGCGGGCAAGGATACATTTCATGGATACGGACCTGAACAGGGTTATCCGTTTCTGATAGATGCCATCATCAAGAACGATTACGCCAGCCGCGGCGTCTTCCTCGAACCCAGCGAAGTGTTCGTCAGCGACGGCGCCAAAAGCGACTGCGGAAACATAGGCGATATGCTTCGCCACGATAACAGCATCGGAGTGACAGACCCGGTCTACCCGGCCTACATCGACTCGAACGTGATGAGCGGACGGACCGGCGTACTGGAAGACGGAAAATGGAGCGACGTGGTGTACATCCCCTGTACGGAAGCCAACAACTTCATCCCCGAACTGCCCAGCCGCCGTGTAGACATCATCTACCTCTGTTACCCGAACAACCCGACGGGAACGACGCTCTCGAAAGAGGAGCTGAAGAAGTGGGTCAACTATGCACTTGCCAACGATTGCCTGATTATGTACGACTCGGCTTACGAAGCCTACATACAGGACCCTGATATCCCCCACTCGATCTACGAGATCAAAGGGGCCAAGAAGGTGGCGATCGAATTCCGCAGTTTCTCGAAGACGGCCGGCTTCACCGGTGTACGTTGCGGTTATACGGTCGTACCGAAAGAGTTGAACGCCTTTACGCTGGCCGGCGAACGGGTTCCGTTGAACCGGATGTGGAACCGCCGCCAGTGCACGAAGTTCAACGGCACGAGCTACATCACCCAGCGCGGTGCGGAAGCCATCTACACCCCGGAAGGGAAAGAGCAGGTGAAGAAGACAATCGATTACTATATGACCAACGCCCGGATTATGAGAGAAAGCCTCCAGAGTTGCGGCCTCAGGGTGTACGGCGGCGAGAACGCCCCTTACATCTGGCTGAAGACACCAGCCGGCCTGACATCCTGGAAGTTCTTTGACAAGCTACTTTATGAAACGTATATAGTAGGGACCCCCGGAGTGGGGTTCGGGCCCAGTGGTGAGGGTTATCTCCGCCTCACCGCTTTCGGAGACAGAGACGAAACATTGGAGGCCATGGCCAGGCTGAAGAAGTGGTTGCTCTAAATTAACTGTCGATGCAAGAGGGGGAAACCGCGCAAACCTCCCCCTGACATATCCTGATAGCAAGGAAGCAGAGGCAAAGTGTTTAACGGTTATCACACAGGAAGAACATGATGAAAACAATTACTTTCAAGCGGACAGTTTTGTCCGCTACGGCTCTACTTATGTCTTTCTCAGTCTTTGCACAGGAAGAGAAGAAGTTTGAAATTGCGCCGGCTGCCGACCTCGTCAGCAGCTATGTATGGAGGGGAATGTATCAGACAGGACCCGCCATCCAGCCCAGCCTCAGCATGTCGTATGCGGGGTTATCTCTCACGGCGTGGGGCTCCACGGATTTCTCCTCATCTTCGGATGAGACGAAAGCAAAGGAATTCGACCTCACATTAGGATACGGAATCGGAGGATTCAGTATAGCAGTCACCGACTACTGGTGGTCAGGCGAAGGCGCCCGCTACGGACGTTACAGCACGGACCACTATTTTGAAGGGACAATCGGATACAACTTCGGCGAGAAATTCCCCTTGAGCCTGACCTGGAGCACGATGTTCGCAGGCGGCGACAAGAACCCCGAGGATGGCGACCGTTACTACTCTTCGTACTTCGAAGCAGCGTACGACGTCAATGTATGGGGCATCAGTTTCCAACCCGCTGTCGGTATCTCGCCCTACAAAAGCCAGTATAGCGACGGTTTCGGTCTGAACAGCATCTCGCTGAAAGCAAGCAAAGAGATCAAGTTGTCAGAATCATTCTCGCTACCGGTATTCACACAGGTGATTGCAGCCCCGGAACATGACAACGTATTCCTGGTATTCGGGATATCCCTGTAAGGAAACAAAAACAGACATATTGGTTATCACAAAAAGAAAAGGAGCTTATAGAAAGCCCCGCCTGTTTATTGATTTTATAGAATGTTATACCGCAACCATTCCTTGCTACAAAGGCAGGCTTTCTATACTCCTTTTCTCTAATAAAACATTAGGTTATGAAAAAGATTGAAGCAATAATTCGCAAGACCAAGTTTGAAGAAGTGAAAGAAGCGCTTCTCGAAGCAGATATAGAATGGTTCTCATACTACGACGTGAGAGGCGTCGGCAAAGCGCGCCAGGGGCGTATCTATCGTGGCGTCGTCTATGACACGAGCTACATCGAACGCATACTCATCTCGATCGTAGTGCGTGACAAGAATGTCGAGAAGACCGTCAAAGCCATTATCAAGGCAGCCCAGACGGGCGAGATCGGCGACGGGCGCATCTTCGTCATCCCGGTAGAGGATTCCATCCGCATCCGTACCGGCGAACGGGGCGACATCGCGCTCTACAATGCCGAACAGGAGAAATAAATAATAATGTGCCAATAGACAATGTGGCGCTTCGCTAAATGTGCCAATTAACGGCAACAAACTCTATCTCCATTGGCACATTGGCATATTAATCAATTAAACTATTATTTACAATGGATACAACATATACGATTACAGACTTAGCCCTATCGCTCGATACCGTGTGGATGCTGCTTGCAGCCATGTTAGTATTTTTCATGCAGCCGGGATTCGCCCTTGTGGAAGCCGGTTTCACCCGTACGAAGAATACGGCTAATATTATGATGAAGAACCTGCTCGACTTTATGATGGGTTCATTGCTCTTCTGGGCCGTAGGTTTCGGCTTCATGTTCGGGACGGGAGGATTCATCGGGATGCCCCACCTGTTCAACTTCAGCTTTTATGATACGGAGCTCCCTGTCGCAGGGTTCCTGGTGTTCCAGACGGTGTTCTGCGCAACAGCCTCGACAATCGTTTCGGGTGCCATGGCCGAGCGGACGAAGTTCTCCATGTACCTGGCCTATACGATCCTGATCAGTGTGATCATTTACCCCGTCAGCGGGCATTGGACCTGGGGCGGCGGCTGGTTGATGAACGGCGAAGAAGACTCGTTTATGATGAATACATTCGGTACGACGTTCCACGACTTTGCCGGCTCGACCATCGTACACTCCGTAGGCGGCTGGATCGCCCTGGTGGGTGCGGCCATCCTCGGCCCGCGTATCGGGAAATACGGCAAAGACAAGAAATCGCGTGCCATACCGGGACATAACCTGGCGCTTGCCAGTCTGGGTGTCTTCATCCTCTGGTTCGGCTGGTTTGGTTTCAACCCCGGCTCACAGTTGGCAGCGTCGGGCGAAGGGAACCGTACGGCTATCTCCCACGTCTTCCTGACGACCAATCTGGCAGCCTGTGCGGGAGGTATATTCTCGTTGCTGGTAGCCTGGTTCAAATATAAGAAGCCGTCCCTTTCACTGACGCTCAACGGCGTACTGGCCGGTTTGGTCGGCATCACGGCCGGTTGCGACCTGGTGTCGCCGATGGGAGCTGCCATTATCGGAGCGATCTGCGGGACGGTGATGATATTCGCTGTCGACTTTATCGACCATGTGTTGAAGATCGACGACCCTGTCGGTGCCTCCTCCGTACACGGTGTCTGCGGATGTCTCGGAACCATATTGACCGGCTTTTTAGCTACCGAAGAAGGGCTCTTCTACAGTGGCAGTGCGAACTTCCTGCTGGCACAGTTGTTCGGTGCCGTTGTAGTAGGTTGCTGGGCTGCCGGAATGGGCTTTGTAGTGTTCAAAGGACTTGACATGGTTCACGGACTCCGCGTTCCGGCACGTGTCGAAGAAGAAGGTCTGGACATTTACGAACATGGTGAAACGGCTTACAACAGCTAAGAATATATCTCTGGGGTTAAGAGGTTATAAGTTCACCGTCGGTGACGCGGTAAGGTCAGTCATGGTGACGCGGTAAGGTCAGTCATGGTGACGCGGTAAGGTCACCGACGGTGAAAAAATAAGATTACAATCAACATTTAAAACTATATAGATTATGTCACTTATCATTCCTAAAGATTACAAGCAAACGCTGACGCCTGAGACAACGGAACAGGCTATACGCATGTTGAAAACAACCTTCCAGGAGAAGCTGACGAAGGCGCTTAACCTGCGCCGCGTGACGGCTCCCCTGTTCGTCCTCTCGGGCACAGGTATCAATGACGACCTGAACGGCGTCGAACGTCCCGTCCGGTTCCCGATCCACTGCATGGGCGACCGCATGGCCGAAGTGGTCCACTCGCTCGCCAAATGGAAACGGATGAAGCTCGCCTCCTACCGCATCCCGGCCGGCTACGGGCTGTATACCGACATGAATGCCATCCGGGGCGACGAAGACCTGGACAACCTTCATTCCCTCTATGTAGACCAATGGGACTGGGAACGGACCATACGCCCGGTAGACCGCAATCTGGATTACCTGAAGAAAACGGTGCGCAGCATCTACTCCCTCCTGAAAGAAATCGAGGTGATGGTCTATGACTATTATCCTCACATCACGCCTACCCTGCCCGACGACATCACGTTCATCCACGCCGAAGAGCTGCTCAGCATGTATCCCGGCATCAGCCCGCGTGAACGCGAGACGAAGGCAGCCGAGAAGTTCGGCGCAATCTTCATCATCGGTATCGGCGGCGAACTGGCCAACGGTGAGAAACACGACGGACGCGCCCCGGACTATGACGACTGGAGCAGCGTAAACTCCGACGGCTTCAACGGCCTGAACGGGGATATCATCCTCTGGAACGACGTGCTACAATGCGCCTTCGAGCTTTCGTCGATGGGAATCCGTGTAGACAAGGATGCGCTGGTACGCCAGCTTGACATCTGCGGCTGTCCCGAACGCAAGGAGCTGGAGTTCCACAAAGCGTTGCTCGAAGACCGCCTGCCGCTCTCTATCGGCGGAGGTATCGGACAAAGCCGCCTCTGCATGTTCTTCCTCCGCAAAGCCCATATCGGCGAAGTACAGGCTTCCATCTGGCCGGAAGAACAGATTGAGGAATGCAAACAGAACAACATCATATTATTATAGCAGCAAAGGGTAACCCATTCCCCTCTCGAGAGGGGATTAAGGGGTGTGTTAAAGCCAGTTACAGACATGAACCATGACACACCCCCTGCCCCCTCTCCAGAGGGGAAAGGTTACCACCGGATAAATAATGAATAAACAATTACTATAAAATCAAGTATTATGTCAAAGTTAAGATTCAGAGTTGTAGAGTCAGCCTTCAAGAAACGGGCTGCAGAAGTATCGGCGCCAGCCGAACGTCCGTCCGACTATTTCGGGCAGAACGTATTCAACCGTGCGAAGATGTTCAAATATCTTCCCGAGAAAGCATACGAACGGATCACGGACTGTATCGACAACGGTGCGCCGCTGGACCGCGAAACGGCCGACGCCGTAGCTGCCGGCATGAAGAAGTGGGCGATCGAAATGGGTGCTACCCACTATACCCACTGGTTCCACCCGCTGACCGAAGGCACAGCCGAAAAGCACGACGCCTTCGTTGAACACGACGGCAAAGGCGGTATGGTCGAAGAGTTCTCCGGCAAGCTGTTGGTTCAGCAGGAACCGGATGCATCCAGCTTCCCGAATGGCGGTATCCGTAATACGTTCGAAGCACGCGGCTACTCGGCCTGGGACCCTTCTTCTCCTGCGTTCATCGTGGGTGACACGCTTTGTATTCCGACTATCTTTATCGCCTACACAGGTGAATCACTGGACTATAAAGTGCCTTTGCTGAAATCACTCGAAGCGGTTAATAAGGCAGCCACGGAAGTCTGCCACTACTTCAATCCGGATGTGAAGAAAGTATATTCCTACTTAGGTTGGGAACAGGAATACTTCCTGGTAGACGAAGGCTTGTACGCCGCCCGTCCCGATCTGTTACTGACAGGCCGTACACTGATGGGACACGAGAGTTCGAAGAACCAGCAGTTGGAAGACCACTACTTCGGTGCGATCCCAACCCGTGTCATGGAATTCATGAAGGATCTGGAAATAGAGGCGCTCAAGTTAGGTATTCCATTGAAGACACGTCACAACGAGGTGGCGCCGAACCAGTTCGAGTTGGCTCCTATCTATGAGGAATGTAACTTAGCAAACGACCATAACCTGTTGGTAATGGCTCTGATGCGCAAGATAAGCCGCAAACACGGTTTCCGTGTCCTGCTGCATGAAAAACCTTTCAAGGGTGTGAACGGTTCGGGTAAGCACAACAACTGGTCGTTGGGTACCGACACCGGCATCCTGCTGATGGCACCGGGCAAGACGCCGGAAGACAACCTCCGTTTCATCACTTTTATCGTGAATGTCCTCATGGCTGTTTACCGCCACAACGGATTGCTGAAGGCCAGCATCTCGAGTGCGACCAACGCCCACCGTCTGGGAGCGAACGAAGCGCCTCCCGCAATTATCTCCAGCTTCCTCGGTGCACAGATATCCGAAGTGCTGGAACATCTCGAGAAGAGCGAACCGGAGAACCTAATGCTGGCAGGCAAACAAGGCCTGAAGCTGGATGTTGCCCGCATCCCCGAACTGTTCATCGACAATACGGACCGTAACCGTACCTCTCCCTTCGCCTTCACCGGAAACCGTTTCGAGTTCCGCGCCGTAGGTTCGGAAGCCAACTGTGCATCCGCTATGCTTGTCCTGAACGCTGCCGTAGCCGAACAGTTGAAGATCTTCAAGGCTGAAGTGGACGCTAAGATCGCCGACGGCAAGGAGACATTCGCCGCCATTCTCGAAGTGATCCGCAAGGATATCAAGGAATGCAAAGCCATCCATTTCGACGGCAACGGTTACAGCGACGAATGGAAAGCCGAAGCTGCCCGTCGCGGCCTGGATTGCGAGACAAGCGTGCCGGTTATCTTCGACAACTACCTGAAGGAAAGCAGTATCAAGATGTTCGAATCGACAAGTGTCATGACCCGCAAGGAGCTGGAAGCCCGCAACGAAGTGAAGTGGGAAACCTATACGAAGAAGATCCAGATCGAAGCGCGTGTCCTGGGCGATATCGCGATGAACCATATCATCCCGACCGCTACGACCTACCAGACTTCCCTGATCGACAATGTTTACAAGATGAAAGACCTTTTCCCTGCCGACAAGGCCGCCATTCTTTCTTCCCGTAACCTGGAGATCATCGAAGACATCGCCCACCGGACTAACTTTATCAAAGAGAAGGTAGACGAGATGATCGAAGCCCGCAAGGTTGCCAACAAGATCGAGAACGAACGCGAAAAGGCCATCGCCTACCACGACAATATCGTTCCGATGCTGGAAACGATCCGCTACCATATCGACAAGCTGGAACTGGTTGTAGACGACCAGATCTGGACATTGCCGAAATACAGAGAGCTATTATTTATCAGATAAGTCGATAAGGGGCGGTACCATATCTCCGCCCCTCTTTTTATTATTCAGACAGTAGTTTTTTGTTGATTGTTTTGTGTTTGCAAGGGGAGTATGCTGTGAAGTATCGCTCCTCTTCTTTTTTATACCAGTCAAAATGCATACCTTTGGAGCATCATATACAAGAAAGGAGTCCTACTATGACAGCAATGGAACTACAACAATGGAAACAGAACTTTATCCGCGATTATCTGGATGAAATCGATAGCCTGGAAGTGATGGGTAAGCTGGAAAAGTATACTAAACGTATATTAAGCAAGAAGGCAGTCTCCCTCTCTCCTATTGCTTTCAGTATTGAGGAAGCAAATGCCGAAATAGATATGGCAGAAAAAGAATTAAGCGAAGGAAAAGGCATCAAGGAAACAGAAATGCATCAATTCTTTGAAGAATGGAGACGAAATTTGAAGTAATCTGGGCACCGCGTGCACAAAGACAAGCTGATTTAGCCATTTCCTATTGTTTGAAGCAATTCGGCAAAAGAATCGCTCTCAAGTTTATAAACAAACTGGAGAAAGACAGCATACGCATCCGAAACAATCCTTATATCGGATTTGTAGAATCTGCTTTTGCTAATAGAGCAAAGCAATACCGTTCCTTGATTGAAGGATATTACAAACTCATCTATACCATAGAAGACAATTATCAAATACATATTGTCCTACTATGGGATTGTCGCCAGGACCCGGATAAACTCAAACACGCTATAAGATAAATAGAAACGAATATGAATTACGGATTTGTAAAAGTTGCCGCCGCTGTGCCACATGTACAGGTTGCGGATTGTTTTTATAATATAGAAAAGATAGAAGGCCTGATGCGTCAGGCATCGGAAAAAGGCGTACAGATAATGGCTTTTCCGGAGCTGGCTGTCACCGCTTATACCTGCCTCGACCTCTTTGCCCAGCAAACACTGCTGGACAATGCTGAAAAGGCTTTGCTCAAACTGGTCAACGATACGGCAGACCTGGACATCCTGACCTTCGTCGGCATTCCGCTCCGGACGGAAAACAGGCTTTTCAACACGGCCGTCGCTTTCCAGGGAGGCAGAATATTAGGCGTCGTTCCTAAAACGCATCTGTCCAACTACAAAGAGTTCCAGGAACAGCGTTGGTTCACTTCAGCCCTCGAACTGCAAAAGCCGACGATCAATATCTGCGGACAGGAATATCCGCTCGACAACTATCTGTTGTTCAATTCAGGGCATATATCGGTCGGCATCGAGATATGCGAAGACCTTTGGGTACCCGTCCCCCCCAGCTCACTGCTGGCCATGAAAGGAGCCAATATCATCTTCAATATATCAGCAAGCAACGAGCTGATTGGCAAGCATAACTACCTCAGTTCGCTGATCTGCCAGCAATCCGCCCGGTGCATAGCCGGATATGTCTATGCCTCTTCCGGCTTCGGCGAGTCGAGTACCGACCTGGTCTTTGCCGGAAACGGTATCATTGCGGAAAACGGCAACCTGCTTGCCAAATCGCCCCGCTTCACAATGGAAGAACAGCTTGTCGTCAGCGAGATCGACATCGAGACGTTGCAAAACGACCGGATGGTGAATAACAGTTTTATGCGTGGAGCCGCCGACCTGCTGAAAAAGGAGACACAGATCATTGATTTCGAGGTTCGGGTTCCTGGCGGATTCGAACTGACCCGCCCGGTCGATCCGCATCCGTTCACCCCTTCCGGTGATGCACTGAAAGAACGTTGCGAAGAGATTTTCCAGATACAGGTAGCCGGACTGGCAAAGCGTATGCTTCATGCGCACGCACAAACAGCCGTCGTCGGCATTTCCGGCGGGCTGGACTCAACACTGGCACTGCTTGTCACCGTTATGACATTCGATGCGCTGAAGATGCCGCGCGAACAGATCATCGGTATCACCATGCCCGGCTTCGGCACAACCGGACGTACCTATAACAATGCCGTCAACCTGATCCGCTCCCTCGGTGTCACTTTGAAAGAAATCTCGATCAAGGAAGCCTGCCTGCAACATTTCAAGGACATCAATCACGACCCGTCTGTTCACGACGTGACATACGAAAACAGCCAGGCGCGCGAACGGACTCAAATACTCATGGACGTTGCCAATCAGGAAAACGGCCTTGTCATTGGAACCGGCGACCTTTCCGAACTGGCACTCGGCTGGGCTACCTACAACGGTGACCACATGTCGATGTACGGCGTAAACGGCAGCATTCCCAAAACGCTGGTCAGATATCTGGTCGAATGGGTTGCCAACAACCGGGTGGACAAGGCTTCCCGCCTCACCCTGCTGGACATCGTCGATACGCCTATCAGCCCCGAACTGATCCCGGCAGACGAAAACGGCAATATCAAACAAAAGACGGAAGACCTGGTCGGCCCGTACGAGCTGCACGACTTTTTCCTCTATCACTTCCTCCGCTTCGGCTCGCATCCGTCCAAGATTTATTTCCTGGCGCAGAAAGCCTTTGCCGGAGTGTATGACAATGCGACGATCAAGAAATGGCTGTACACCTTCTTCCGCCGCTTCTTCCAACAACAGTTCAAACGCAGTTGCCTGCCCGACGGTCCGAAAGTGGGTTCCGTCAGCCTGTCACCGCGCGGAGACTGGCGTATGCCGAGCGACGCGGTATCGAGGCTTTGGCTGGAGGAGATAGAAAGTCTTTCTTTATAAAACAGCAATTCTTATTTTTTCTCCCCGAACACGAAGGGAATGTTACAGGTCCCGTTTTTTTTCAGACGGGAGCGATTTTTTTTCGGACGGGAATCAGAAACGGGTGCCAGATGGTGCCAGATAAAATGCATTTTCGTAAACTTTTAAATAAATACTACGTGACGTATGCTATAAAAGAGGCACACGTCGTAATTAAAAATATAAAAGTTACGGAAAACGCTTTTTATCTGGCACCATCTGGCACCCGCAGGTTAAAAAGGAAGAGACGCCTTTTACTTAATCGATTGCTTATTAACACCTTGCATATTTCTCTTATTTACCCGTCTTTCCTTCGTACTCCCCATTTATCCGTTTTACCAGTACAAAAAGTGGGCTCAACTGCCGAAAAAAGGCATTTTTATGGCGTTTAGCAAGGGGCAAAATCCCCTGTTTTCAACCGCTTTCCGAGTTTTCAGCCGTTCATACTCGTCAAGATAAGGGCTAAAAACGGTCATTTTCGTTACATTAAAGGCTTGATGAGGTGTGGAAAAGTTCGCTTTTAAGAATATTTGAACCTCTTTTATGAGGCATCGCCTCATGCCGCAGGCTCTCTTTTGCCGTTGATTTCAATCAACGGATTGATAAGTTCCCGGCTTTGCCGGATTCCTCTGTGGGTTTAAACCCCTTTCAAATATTTATAGGACAATCTTGTATTAAGGGGACTAAAGTCCACATAGGAAGAGGCTTTGCCTCCAATTTTTTAAACCGTTCGTTGAAACGAACGGCAAAAGAGAGCCTGCGGCACAAGTAGAGATGCACGGCCGTGTATCTCTATAGAACGATAAATCAGCATTTACAGATTCAATATAAAACCTGTTCCTTTGCGATCCCGCGTCGGAGCACGGGAACGGGATAGCTCACTTTTGGCAATATTTGAACAAACCACCCAATACTAAAAAAGGCTACCGGAATCCCGATAGCCTTTCGCATATATTTCTTCGATCTTTCTTATTCAGACAAAGCAAATGCCGGTTGACGGTGGATCCACTGTCCGCGAGTGAAATCAGGGAAGTCAACCAATGCACCGCCACGAGCGATAGACATTTCTGACAAAGCGGAAATAGCACTCCATGCAGCAGCATCATAACAATCCATTGGAGCCGGACGTTTGTTCTTGATGCGATCGATCAGGTCATACATCATGATAAAGTCCATACCACCGTGACCGGCTTCTTTTGCCTGAGCATCCAACTGAGCCCATAGTTTGTGGTCGTATTTCTTGAACCATTCGTCAGAATTATCCCAACGGTGAGGTTTAGACTGGCCTTCCACATATACATGATCGCCATCGTTCATCCACAAACCATCTGTACCCTGAATACGGAATCCCAAAGAATAAGGACGAGGAGAATTTGTATCATGAGTAACAATGATCGTCTGACCGTTCGCACACTTGATCATAGAAGTAACGATGTCACCCAGGTTAAAGCGAACCTTAGCCAACGGATGGTTTTCACCACCATTATCTACGATAAACTTATGCAATCCGCGAGACTGAGTTGCCATAGCAGACATAGCAACGAAGCGGTTACCACGGTTGATATCCATACAATTGGCAACCGGTCCGATACCGTGAGTCGGATACACGTCCCCATTACGATGTACAGAGTGATTCGTACGCCACTGAGCTTCAGCAAAAGCCGTCGGGCCCATACGCAACTCACCACCCTTCTGGTAAGTATAGTTCTTACCATCATTGAATTTTACATCACGCAAGTCATGTTCGTAACCGCAACCACCGTGCAATAATTCACCGAACAAACCTTCGCGAACCATGTTCAATGCCGCCATACAATCACGACGATAGCAAACATTTTCCATGATGTTCAGATGGCTTCCTGTTGCTTCCGATACATTGACCAGGTCCCAGCATTCTTCCAACGTATTGGCGGCAGAAACTTCCACGCCTACGTAAGGAACACCGGCTTTCATAGCAGCTACCGACATCGGTACGTGCCATTCCCACGGGCTTGCAATGATTACGCAATCGAATTCTTCGTTATTCAACATCTTTTCGAATTCGCGTTCGCCACCTTTGTACACTTTCGGAGCGTCAACGTTAAATTTAGCAATGTGTTTCAGCGTACGATCAATAGGTCCCTGCTGGATATCGCAGATGGCAACAATCTTATTGCCGGGGATAGCCAACACGTTATTGATGTGTTCATGACAACGAGAACCGGTTCCGATAAATCCGAAACGAAGTTTGCCATCATCTTTTCCGGCTGTTTTTTTCTTTTGAGGTTCGGGAGAACCTGTCACTGTAGTGGCAGAGGCATTACCAGCCATAGCCAAACCGGCTGCGCCAACTCCGGCAGCAGTCATTTTCTTAAGAAAGGAACGACGAGTGTTTTCCATGTTCTTTATTAGTATTTCTTTGTTAAGTGGGCAAATTTATAACAATTAATCAACTTCTCAAATATGTTTAGACAAAAAGAATCAATCAAATTTATCAATCAATAATTTGTAATCATTCCAGTCTCTCTTTTCTGCTTCTCGAAGGTCATCATCATCTGACGCAAACGCTTTGGTTCCAGTCCGCCCCCTTTCCCGTTTTCAATAAGAATACAGGGAACACGATCGTTGGTTGCCGCCGTACAATATCCTTGCGTAAAACGCAATCCCTCATTAGCAATCCGGTCCATTCCCAGAGTCTGAATACGGGTAGCACCATAACAACTCAGATCTCCATATCCCAAATCGTCGGCTACAATAATGACAACATTAGGCTGCTGCCCAATCTGAGCAAAGGCGTTTAATCCGGACAAAGCTCCCATTCCAGTTGCTACACATAGTAGATTTTTCATATTCATGTTTTTCATAAAAATACAGGCATTGATTGTAACAATCAACGCCTGCAAATATAATGAATCACTCAGATCTCAAAGCATATAGCCTATGGATTTTGTGTTAATGTACCCGGATACGCATTAATATCATTCTGAGGAATGTATTGCACGACACGCGGATGTGTAGCCGGAATATCAGTCATGGCATCGTGTACACCCGGATAGCGGCGCTCCATTGTCCAACCCTGACGGAATACTTCGTAAGCACGGTCGGCCTCATAAGCCATTTCCAACTGACGTTCTTCCGAGATACGTTGAGCAGCATTGTCTGCATTCAATTCAGTATAACCGCCACCGATAATAGCACGTTCCCTTATTGTATTCAGATTTACCAATGCTTCCTGATAATTACCTTTCTTCGCATAAGCTTCCGCCTTTGTCAGGTACAACTCGGCCAAACGTGAGATAATCGGAGAATGCAGATGTGAATGACCTTCCTGCATAGAACATTTATAAATGTAATACAGAGGATACCCGTTATCTTCAATCATACGATAGTCTTTTTCTCCCGTATAAGTAGTACCGTAAAAGTCAATAGTGTAAGAATTATCCTTTTCATCCACCGTCTTCAGCGTATAGGTCTTCTTATCCACGATCGGTTCATTCTTTCCACCCCCCAGGTCTTTTGCACCTATTTGTTCGGAAATCGTTACCTGATACGGTTTGATAAGCGAACCATCGCTATTCTTCAATAGTTCAGCCTGGATATATTTATAACCAGCCTGTTTCTTGCTTCCATCCGTCCCGAAGTTCCACATAGGAGCCACAAAACGGAAAACATCTGTCTTATTACCCGCATCGTCTGTCAGGTATTGCGGTTTGATAAAGCTCCAACGGGCATCTTCTTTGTATTTAGTCTTACGCAACAGGTCGAGATATTTCGCACTGGCAAAAATCTGTCCGTAACCCAGACCGTCGATTACGGCATACATACCACCTAAACCATCATCATAATCGTCTGCCGTAAATTCAGAATCGACCATCTTGATAGCAAAGATCGTTTCTGTCTGAGACTTATCTTCCGGTGAATATTCATTGTACTTCTTGAAGTTCTCGTGAGACAACAAAGCATAGTTACCGCTATTGATCACGGCATCGCAATAATGGATAGCAGAATCGGCATACTGCACATTCGGATTATCATAAGTACCGCTCATATAGATGTAAATTCTAGCCAACATAGCCTGTGCGGCACCTTTGGTTGCATAAGCAGCCGTTTTCTGAATATTCATCAGTTGTTCAGCCTTTTTCAGGTCGTTGATAGCCTGTTCGTACGTTTCCTTTACGGTGGCACGATCCGGCAATTGCAGGTTATCCATATCTTCCGGAGTACCATTGATGATAGGTACACCCAGGTTCGTTTCCGGAGACTGGTAATAAGGACGACCGAAAGCACGGCATAAGTAGAAATACAACATACCTCTCAGATAATAAGCTTCACCTAGCTGCTGGTCGAGTTCCTGACTCTTGCCTTCTTCGATCAGGTCGACAATCGAACTGGACTGAGCAATTACTTTATAGGCATAATTCCAGAAGTAGCCTACCCCATAGTTAGTCGTTGTATGCTGATAAGAGATAAAACGGAAAGAAGCGCCACTGGAAGTAGCCTGTTTCATCATGTTATCCGCTCCGAATTCGCCGGTATAGTGCATCCATTCCGACCAGCTCTTCAATCTTCCGTAACAACCGTTCAGAAGAATATCGACGGCTGCTTCTCCCGATTCGTTAATCTTTTCATCCGTGTACGAATCGTAAGGTAAACGTTCCACATCGCATCCCGTAAATCCCAGGGCTGCTATTAAAGATGATAATATTATGATCTTTTTCATATTCTATTCTGCTTAAAAAGTAACATTTAATCCAAACATATATTTACGTGTCTGCGGATAAACCGTAGAAGCCACACCCGTAACTTTACCGCTCGATGTCGGCGGAATTTCAGGATCGACACCAGAGAAACCAGACAATACGAACAGGTTTTCACCGGAAGCAAATACTCTCAGATTAGAGATGTGCCATTGCGGGATCGACAAGTTATAACCAAGTGTCAGGTTACGCAAACGCAGATAGCTACCGTTTTCAAGGAAACGAGTGGAAGCCTGGTTTGAATTGGTGCGGTTCTGATAAAGAGGTTGCGGGTGAGTTGCGATATCGCCCGGTTTCTCCCAACGATTCCATCCCTTATGTAGCTTCATCTGGTTCGTATAAGTGTAAGCACCATCAGAGTCGAATTCCAAACGAGAATAGTTATAGATCTTACCACCTACCGAATAACCGAATACAGCAGACAAGTCGAAGTTCTTATAATTCAGATTTGTTGAGAAACCACCGAAGAATTTCGGAGTATAACTATCCTTTGCGATCGGGGTCTTTGCTGCTTCTGCATAAGTAAATGTTTTTACACGTTCACCGTTTTCATCTGTCTTATACCAGGTAGCCTGTCCTGTTTCCGGATCGACACCGGCCCATTCTGCCAGATACCAGGTATCAACATCCAAGCCCGGTTTCAATAATTTCTCGGCAGAGCCGGCAATACCGGAACCATCACCTACAATGATCTCTTGTTTGTCGCCATATAGTTCGGTTACTTTGTTGCGGTTCAAACCGATATTAGCCTCGATACTCCATTGCAAGTCCTGATTCTTAATCACGTCTACATTGGCAGAAGCTTCAAAACCGTTGTTCTTCACACAACCGACATTACGCCAGATACCTGTTACACCGACAACGGCAGGAAGCGGTACATTATACAGCAATCCGGAAGTATTTTTGTTATAATAATCAAACGTAATATTCACACGGTCAAACAAAGAAATATCCAAACCGACACCAGTCGTATAAGTCTTTTCCCAAGTCAGGTCCTTATTCTTCAACTGAGAAATAATAGCAGAAGGATGTTCGTTGTAACTTGTGGTCAAAGAATACAAAGCGTATTGCGGATACAATTCCGACGGACGGTTACCAACCGAACCATAACTGGCTCTTAACTTCAGGTTATTGATATAATCGAGCGTAAAGAATGATTCACGATGAATATTCCAACCACCACTTATTGAGAAGAAATTACCATACTTCGCATTTTCACCGAAGTTTGATGCACCGTCACGACGGAAAGAGACCTGTGCTAGATAACGGTTATCATAAGCATAGTTTACATTCAACAGATAAGACTGAACCGCCCAACCTGTCTTCGATCCGGTTATCTCCTTAGGCACAGCAGCAATATCAGAAACGGTAAATTCCGGTGGGATACCACCTGCCAATGCACCATTGGTCGTTCCGTTATATTCATTCCATTCGTAAGCAGCGATACCATTTACCGAATGATCGCCAAATGTTTTGTTAAAACGCAACAATTGGTTAGTGTATAAACGGTTGTATGCCGTTGTTGCATCCTTGATACTACCGCCATCAGCCAAACCTGAATAAGAACGGGGATCGACATAATCCTTTGTTGCCTTCGTAGAATAACGATAGTTGTTGACAGAAGAGAAAGTCAACCAATCGGTAAACTTAATATCAAAATCGAAACCACCACTTACTTCATAGGCTTCCGACTCCGTATAATTCCATTGCAGGTCGTACATATAGTTCGAACTGGATGTGTTCACCCAACTCGGAATCGGTGCATGTCCTACCATCGATCCGTCTTCCAGATAAGGACTATCCCACGGCAGGTTGGAATACATAGCACCTACACTATGCTGCTGGTCGTGGATATTTTTACGGGAGCCGCTCAATTGCGGTTTTACCGTCAACCAGTTATTTACTTTATAGTCGACTTTCAAACGAGCGTTGTAACGAGTATAATCATATCCTTTTACAGCACCGTTTTCATCATAAACACCAACAGAGATATAGGTTTTCAGCTTTTCTGTTCCTCCATTGATAGATATGTTATAATCCTGTGCGAAACCCAGTTGTGAAGCATTATCCCACCAGTCGAAGTTACGGTTACGCAAATCTTCCGTATACCAGTCTCCTGTGATACTTCCCTGGTTACCGAAAGATCTGAAGTAGTCGTACAATTCAGCACCATCCATCATTTCAAAGTTACCGGTACTAAGTTGTGTAACCCCCAACTTGGCCGAAACATTCACGGTAGCTTCTCCTGTCTTTGCCTTCTTTGTCGTAACGACAATAACGCCGTTAGCACCCTGAGAGCCATAGATGGCCGTTGAAGCCGCATCCTTCAAGATAGACATCGATTCGATATCGGCCGGATTCAGGTCGTAAGCACTACTACCTACGATAACACCGTCGATAACCCACAACGGGTCGGTGCTACCATTGACGGTCGACTTACCGCGGATCACGATCTTTCCAGCATTACCCGGTTGCCCGGAACCTGCGTTCACATAAACGCCCGGAGCCTTACCCGACAACATATTTTCTACTGCCGGAGTAGTTGCATCAGTCAGCTTCTCGCTATTTACGATCTGCATGGCACCCGTAAGACTTTCTTTCTTCTGAACGCCATAACCTACAACAACCACTTCGTCGAGTGCTTGCGTATCTTCCTTGATCTTAATAGTCATTTTACCCGATTGTGCTTTCACTTCGCTTTTCAGGTAACCGATATACGAAATCTCGAGTACAGCCCCTTCCGGCACTTCCAGTTCGAAGTTTCCGTCAAAGTCCGTACTTGTTCCGTTTAAAGTACCTTTAACGACAACGTTTGCTCCGATAACCGGATCATTCGTCATACCGTCGATAACAGTACCTTGCACTTTCATTGTTTTTTGTTGAGATACCTGTGCGGAAGCAGCGGCAATTTCTTTGCCTTGCTTAGACGCGATCTTGTAAACAATAATTTTGTTATTGTTTACAATGAAATCAGCATGCTGATTTTTAAGGGCGTTTTTCAGGATTTCTTCTACCGACCGGTTCTTCATTTCAACTGATACACGTTCAGTCAGGTCGATGTCGTTATTCCTGATAAGGAAGGAATAGGAAAACTCTTTTTCGATCAGATCGAAAAGTTCTTTTAATGTAGTGGTTTCCATTTGGACAGACACGTAACATGTCTGCAATTCAGAAGCCAACATAGTACCCGGGATCATCGGAGCACTTGCTACAAGGCATGCCGATAGCATCCATTTCCCGGTTCTCTTAAAATAGTTTATTTCCATGTTAGTCAGATTATAAATAGTTCTGTTTTTATTTGTCTCTTATCACTAATTCATTTGCTGTTTGTTTCCAGGTATATTTATGCTCCACGTCTACTTCGCGCAAGACATCATCGAGCGTATAATAACCGGAGAAACTACCGGTAAACACCTCTTTCTTCAACTTATCGCTAACTATATGTATATGAAGATCGTATTTACGTTCCAGGTCTTTTGCAATTTCCGCGAACGTTTTTTCTTCAAAACGGAGAGTCCCGTTTGTCCAGTCGTAAGCATCCCTGCCTTCTATCTCTTTCATTTCTACCCGGTCGGTTTCCTTATTATAACGCAACATACGGTTGGGATGCAGTTCCACCTCTCCTTTATGTTCCATCTCGTCATCCAGGCGGACATTTACTTTTCCGGAAACCAGGCTGACATCGATTGTCTGGTCGTCTTTATAGGCTTTTACATTAAATTTAGTACCTAACACTCTTGTATCCATACCATCAGCCCTTACAATAAACGGATGCTCTTCATCCTTTGCCACTTCAAAGCAAGCCTCCCCTTTCAGCTCTACACGTCGTTCTTTTCCTCTGAATGCCACCGGATAGCGCAGCGTACTTTCTGCATTAATCCACACTTTAGTACCATCTGCCAGTACCAGCAGAAAATCTTTACCACGTGGCGTAGTCAGATTCAGATAAGCTACAGTATCTGTTGCCGGCAATGCTTTCACTTGCCAATCCTTTATGTCCATTACACTATCTTTCAGCAACTGTTGATCGTGACCATCTATTTGCAGTATTACATGATCTCCACAGTTGTTTGCGGCAAAAAAACGTATTGGCTGTTGTTTTTGTGAAGAAGGAGAAGAAAGAAAAGAAGGAATCAAAAATGCTAAAACGAAGATAGCGGCTGCCACAGAAGCTGCCGTCCAAATGCGCATTTTCGCCCTGCTTCTATGTCTGCGGTCCAGTTTCTCACGTATCATGGCTTCTTTGCAAGCCATCAATTCCCAAAAGAGTTCTTTATTTTCAGGTACGCTTATCCACTGAAGAAATTCATCTGTTTCTCTTAATTGCGGATCTTGTATCGCACGTAGTGCATAGTCTAAATTTTGGTCTGAATTACCTATCATAGTATCAACTGTTTCTCTTAATACGGAGAGAGAGTCGAAATTGATGACACCTAAAAAAGATTTTTTCTAAAAAAAGATTTTTAATTGTTTGCGGAGTATCTTTAATGCCCTGGAAATGTGCGTTCTAACGGTATTATCACTAATACGTAACTTTTCACTGATTTCCGCACATTTCTTTTCATTTAAGAAGAATTCTTCCACTACGGTTCGCATTTGTGGAGCCATCTGGCGAATACTCTCCTGCATCCGGTTTATCTTGTCTTCATACTCACGGTATTCTTTCACAGTCCAGCCACTGTAAAGTTCTTCCAGATATCTTTCCGCATTTTTATGCACCACGTTCTGATGACGTATTTGGTCAATACAACGATTTCGCACCATGACGAAGAATAACGGCAGCAGATCCTCTTCCGTTGTCAACCGTTCGTTGCTCTCAAGCACCGAACAAAAGACATCGTTCACCACATCTTTTGCGCTTTCCTCATCATTCAGCAGATTATATGCATGAATATAGAGTTTTTGCCAATGTTCCCTGTATATAACAGTTATAGCATTTTGACTATTATTCATGTATTTATAGTTACTTTTTGCGTTTCATAGAGCGCAAAGATAACCAATTGGAGCAAAAAACACTCTATTTATTAAAAAAGATTATAATTCATATAAATACATTTGTTGTTATAGACATATTCTATTCCCATCGTCTGACTCTTAATATTTTGACACTATGTTTCTCTCCAGAAAGATACGATTCACAACTATATCCGGCCGTTTCCATTCATCTGGACGTTGATTTAATCTTCGCTTTATCTTTACGCGTACAGAATGCTTCGGTTACTTTTTTTACACGAAGATAATTTATTGATACTCTGCTCATATATGCCCATTTTCTTTGTAATACATACTTTCCTTGTGATACAATCATACTATCTTTTACTTTTTTAAGGTGGAATTCAACAAAAATGATTATTTTTACGAGCAAATTATTGTCTAACTACCTGATAATACAGACATACCTTGAAAATAAACGAACAAAACGAAAGCGAATTCCTACAAAAGCTTATGAACAAAGCGAATATAGGATGGTGGGAAGCTGACTTGAAAGCAGAGACTTACAAGTGTTCGGAACTTATCTCCCAACTACTCGGAATAGGAGAAGACGGGCTCATCAGTTTCGAAGATTTCAACAAGCGTATTCTAAAAGAAGATCAGGGATACGCAACTTTTCCGTCTTTTGACAAAGTACAACAGACTGTAGAAGAAATATACTTGTTTGATACTCCCAAAGGTCATGTATGGATTCGTAGCAAGGCATGCTTCCAGGAAACAGACGAAAATGGTAACACCAAAGTATATGGAATTGCCGAAACCCAAGAGGGAATTCATATAGCATCTGCACACCAGGCTCTACAAAATAGCGAGCGGATCCTTCATAATATATATAAGAATCTTCCGGTAGGCATCGAATTATATGATAAGGACGGTCAAATGGTCGACCTGAATAAAAAAGATATGGAAATGTTCCGTATTTCCAATAAAGAAGATATTTTGGGAGTCAACATTTTCGAGAATCCTATATTGCCGGAAGAGATAAAACAGAAAATAAAAGACAATGAGAACGCAGATTTTACATTCCGGTATGACTTTTCCAAAATCAACAAATATTATCAGCCTAACAGTACAACCGGTTTCATTGACTTAACAACCAAAGTCACCACTCTATACGATCACAATCACGAACCTATCAACTACCTCTTAATTAATGTAGACAAGACCGAAGATACAATTGCTTATAATAAGATTCAGGAATTCGAGAGTTTTTTCGACCTGGTAGGAGATTATGCCAAAGTAGGTTATGCCCACTTCGATGCTTTGAGCCGGAATGGGTATGCCTTGCGAAGCTGGTATAGGAATGTAGGTGAAGAAGAAGGGACTCCGTTACCGGAAATCATCGGTATTCACTCTCATTTCCATCCGGAAGACCGTGCAGTCATGATTGACTTCCTGGATAAAGTGATAAAAGGAGAAAGTTCCAAGCTATCCCGCGATGTCCGGATTCGCAGAGCAGATGGAAATTACACTTGGACACGGGTTAACGTATTAGTAAGGAATTACCAGCCCCAGGACAATATCATCGAAATGCTGTGTATCAACTTTGATATTACCGAACTGAAAGAGACAGAGCGGATGCTAATTGGCGCCAAAGAGAAAGCTGAAGAAGCCGACCGGCTAAAATCTGCTTTTCTTGCGAATATGAGTCATGAGATACGTACCCCGCTCAATGCGATAGTAGGCTTTTCCAGTTTGCTTGAGGAAGCGGAGGATGCAGAAGAAAAACATCTGTATGCAACGATTATTGACGAAAACAACAAGCTCTTGTTACAACTGATCTCGGATATTCTTGACTTGTCAAAGATTGAGGCAGGGACTTTCGACATTATCCCGGAACAAGTGGATGCACAACAACTTTGCAACGAACTGCTACAATCTATGCAGGTAAGGGCTACAGAGCAAGTAGAGATTCTCTTAGCACCGGAACTGCCCGAGCTTACTTTTACCAGCGACAAAAACAGGTTGTATCAGGTATTGCTGAATTTTGTAACGAATGCTCTGAAATTTACTTCCGAGCTTCCAGATGGTGGATGCACTGAAGTCAGATTCTCGGTTCAAGATACGGGAATGGGCATCGAACCGGAAAAGCAGGAAGCTATCTTTACCCGATTCGTGAAATTGAATAATTTTATTGCCGGCACAGGGCTGGGACTCCCTATCTGTCAAAGTATCGTCACACAGTTAGGCGGCAAAATCGGAGTGGAATCTGAACCGGGGAAAGGTTCTTGTTTCTGGTTTACGCATCCGATTAACTAAAATCTAAATTCAAAATAAATATCAGAAAACAATGTTTACCGGTTTCTCTTTAAGAAAATACGATCTGTTATAGTGTTGGGAAGTTCCGATTCATAATGTGTCACCATAATCATCGTCTTATCTTTGCGTCGGCAGAAAGCCTCAATCACTTTCTTTACCCGTCGACGATTATAAGTATCCAAGCCATGAAGCGGTTCATCCAGAATCAGCAGTTCCGGGTCTTTGACGAAAGCTCTTGCCAACAAGGACAAACGTTGTTCTCCACTGGATAGTTGCAGGAATGGTTTATCTTTCAAATCTGCAATGCCAAATATATCCATCCACCACTCACAGATAGCCATCTGTTCCGGTTGAGGACGTTTATACAGACCGATACTGTCATGCAAACCACTGGCTACAATCTCAATAGCGGGCAGATTTTTAAGATAAGCACGGTGCATCTCCGGACTTACGTAACCAATATGTTTCTTGATTTCCCAAATACTTTCTCCCGTCCCTCTTTTCCGTCCGAAGAGACTGATGTCACAGGCATACGATTGCGGATTGTCTGCACAGACAAGGCTCAACAGAGTCGATTTCCCAGCACCGTTCTCACCACTCAACGCCCACTTCTCACCACGACGGACTGTCCAGTCCAGTTCTTTCAGAATAGTTCGGTCGCCATAACGGATACTGACCTTATTAAGTTTTACTACTTCCTCCGAATCGTAATTGTTGCCATCAGATGGCAAATCTATAATCCGTTGCTGCAAATCATCCAAAGAGGTAACCACATCTCTACTGCGGAAAGCTTCCAGATAGGCTTCACGTTCCATTTTAGGAAAGACCTCCATTTTGTCCACAGGAATGACATGAGTGATGAATGAAGGTATATCATCGAGCATGGAAAGTACCAGAATGATCTGTACGGACGACATTTTTGTCAGACGTTCGAGCAAAGAAAACAACAGTTCGCGCGTAGGAGCATCCAGTCCGATAAACGGATTATCCATAATCAACACGCGGGGAGCAGTCAACAGGGTTTTGGTTAGCTGGAATTTACGTAATTCACCGCTGGAAAGGAGAATGATCTTCTTGTCGAGCAACGGTTCGATACGGAAGAGTTCAAACAGTTCGCGTTGTAGTTGCTCGTCC
>OGZX01001269.1_pt1 | contig 26379 bp, 21 predicted proteins | sample 1576881 | NCBI WGS metagenome assembly OGZX01 (sample SAMEA3541542, study PRJEB24748) | human gut metagenome | biome: human gut; feature: human-associated habitat; material: faeces | place: China | collected 2012
GATTAATTGAGTTCAAACGATTAAACATGACAGCCAGATGGGCATACATGGAAGTATTCTGTACGACAATGTGTTCCGGCACACGGATACGGAACGGGGTAAAGTTCCACAGGGCTTTGATCCCTCCGGCAATGATCTGCTCGGTAACCTCCTGTGCCTTATCTACCGGAACCGTGATCACACCGATCGTTGCACCGTATTCTTTTTGTTTGGTAGGGAAATCATCCAGGTGAAAAACCGGGATCCCATTGATCACGGAACCTGCCAGTTCCCGGCGTACATCGAAACCGGCTACAATCTCGAGCCCATACTGGTTCAATCCTGAGTCTTGCAGCAGGGCAGCTCCCAAACTACCTACACCAAATAAAAAAGCCTTATGCTGTGCAGTAAAACCTAAAAAGTCTTCCAACACATCCACAAGGGTACAAATCTCATAACCAACCCTGGTCTTTCCGGAAATATTTACAAAAGAGAGATCTTTTGCCACCTGACTGGGGTCTACATTAATCTCTTTTGCGATCTGGGTAGATGATACAAACGTCTCTCCCTTACCTTTCAAGAGCTTTAGGAAGGCAAGATACCAGGGCAGTCTCCGGAGGGTAGGCTCCGGTATTTTCCAGGCTTGTTTCATTTCATCGTTGGCCATTATCTTTATACTTATTAATGCAGCACACAAAAGTACAATTTTGTTCCTAAACATAGGCAAAAGCTATCATTTTTTGTTCCAAAACATGAATTAAACTCTTATCGGCTATTTTCAATAAACAAAAAGCTCCGGTAATATACATTACCAGAGCTTACTTTGCCTGTCTTCATTCTTCACAAAGCTCGAACAGAAAACTTTATCAGATTATTTCCATTTACCTTTTTAACATGTAATATTTTTGATCATCCTCTCTTATTTTTCTGCTGGCAGTTTATCGACGACCATAGGCCGGATAAGATTTCCTCCTAACGAAACGACTCCGTCTTTGAGAGACATATCAACAACATACGAATTACGGGGATGTATTTCCGTCTCGCTCTTATGAGCATGGAAGACATAACGCATTTTGCCGTCTTTATCAATGAAAGGAGCACCATGACCAACACCAACCAACCCTTCATAATTATGCAAAATAGGGTTTCCTTCATATTTCTTCCATGGACCGAACGGAGAATCGGAGATGGCAAAACCTACTGCGTAATCCTGGCTCGTATAGCCATTCGCCGAATACACTAAATAATAAACACCGTTTTGCTTAAAGACAGAAGGGCCTTCCACCACTTTTGGCAGAATCAATTCCCACGGTTCCTCGGCTTTGAAACATTGCGTCAATGTCTCTTCTTTTATCTCTTTCAAGTTTTCTTTCAACTCTGCACACCAAATAACATTACCATCATTGAAACGAACAAAATAGAGATAGGCTTTACCGTCTTCATCGAAAAAGACCGAAGTATCGATACCCTTTTCTTCACGAATCGGCTTATATTCGTCTTGTTTAAACGGGCCTAAAGGAGAATCAGACGTAGCAACACAGATATGTTCTTCAGAAGAATAAAACATATAGAACTTTTTCTCTTTTTCCACATAATAAACTTCCGGGGCCCAAAACATAGACTCACCATAAGAGTTCGTATTACTGAGAGACAAAGCGGAAGCACGTTCCCAAAACTCGAGATCCTTGGAATAATACACATCGAATCCGGTTCCAACATTTGTCCCGTATATATAATAAAGACCGTCATGAACCAGAATATACGGGTCTGCCAAAGGAACCGTCGTCGAAAGGACGGTTATCGGATTTTCTTCCTCCGGCGGTATCTGATTCTTTTTATCACCCTCCCCATCATTGCAATTCATACATACGAAAAGAGGAAGCGATAACAACAATAAAATCCATTTCTTTTTCATCGACTAAATATATAATAAGGTTAAACACTCACATTATTTAATTACCGGACGGAATGCTCCGTTAGAAGGTTCTTGCTTCTCTACATAAGGCCATCCCTCCTCATCCCACAAAACACGATCCAGTAACACCTGTCGCTGTACATCCAGCCGTTCCAGCTCGAAAGCATGATAGAGCATCCAGGTGTTCTTTTCATCGTCTTCCAGGAGAATGGAATTATGTCCGGTCCCAACAAAACGATCATTTTTCCGGAGCACGACTTCATGCTTATTATCCAACATCTTCTCTCCTTGCTTATTGACATACGGACCGGACAGTTCTTTCGAACGAGCAACAACCGTAGTGTAGGTACTGTTCTTACCCTCACAACAAGAGCCTATAGAGCCGAACAGATAATAATATCCGTCGCGCTTCCAAAGATTAATACCCTCATAGGCGCTTCCGGCAATCTGTCGCTTGGTATCAAACTTCGGAGTGATTTGTAAATCGTCCGTCACATCAAGCTCCATTATATAAATGCCGAAAAAGCTACCCCAAAGCATATAATATTTGCCACCTTCCTCATAGAAGAACTGATCGATTGAATTCTCCACATTAACCTCACGACTGTCGAACACTTTCCCCTTCACTTCAAAAGGTCCTTCAGGAGAATCCGAAACAGCATAACCGACCGTGCTGACCCAATGGTTTCCCCATTGTGCCAACGAATAGAACAAGACATATTTGCCTTTGATATAACGGATCTCAGGTGCCCAAATAGCAGCATGCACATTATCCTTATTGTCCTTGTTACCGGCAAGAAAATCCGGACGTGTCTTATCGTTAAAGGCTACACCGACTTCCTCCCACTCGACCATATCTTTTGAGCGGAAAATCGGCAAATTACGAATATCTTCAGTTGCATACAGATAATAAAAACCATCTGCCGTACGGATAGCAGTCGGATCCGGTAGCGATATCTTTATCACCGGATTATGATAGGCAAGCTGCGAATCATCAACTTCCGGAATCGGCTGTTTCTCCGGGTTTTTAGAATTGTCACCTCCACCACAAGCAACCAAAAACAGAAGGCCTGAAAACACTATTGAATCTTTCACTTTCATTACAAAATAATTTTACTCGGTTTTATGGATAACCCGACAGTCCTTTCAAGGATCGTCAGAGACTTCCTCCAACAATTAGTGACTATTGGAGGAATCTACCGCCGACTTCAGATGGAGTCGACGGCACTTCCTATGACACAAAATGTGAATAATAGAACAATATCACTCCCAACCCGTATTCTGTATAATATTCGGATTCATCTGGATTTCATTGTAAGGGATCGGATACAACCAATACTGATCACCACCCCAGGCATAGTGGTAAGTAGCCTGTCCCCAAACCTGGCGCAAACCGTTCACTACCTGCGTACCGCCATCGTCATAAGTAAAGAATTTTCTTTCCTTCCAGATCTTCCAACGAAGTTCATCGAAGTAAATCAAATCTTCACCGAGCAATTCCCAGTAACGTTCATTACGGATACGTTCACGCATATCATCTTGTCCAGTAACAGTTGTTGCAGTGTTAGAATTGAGCAACTGGGCACCGGCACGAGCACGTACTTGATTCACGACTGTAACAGCTTCAGTCGTTTTTCCCTGTTCGTTCAAAGCTTCTGCTAAATTCAGCAGCACATCAGCATAACGAATCTTAGGCATATCGATCCCGGTACCCTTTTGACTTCCTTCACTGGTTCCTTCCGTTACAAATTTACGATTCAGATAATAGAACATTGCCTGTGTATCAGTTTGCAAATCGTTCGGTTCACGTGTAACCGTACCATCCGCATTCGTCGTTTCAATCCAGGTACTACGATACGGATAACGGCTCGTAAAATAATTGTCGGAACCGCCCGTACCTCCCAGATACTTCGCATACGGTGTAATGACACTCATTTCCAGACGCGGGTCACGGTTGTCATAAGCTTTACGGATACGAGCCTCATTACCATTCGGCAGATAGTAGTCCATGTTGGCACCTTGCTCTTTAGCATTAGTAATTTCAACTTCCGTCAAATTATCACGCAAGAAAAAGACACGACGTTCGTTGACCGTCAGTTTGTAATAATCAGGAATCACTTCTTCCCAATCAAATTTGCTTCCGTCAGCAGTTTCATAGGTATCGACGAAATCCGGATTCACCAGATAGTTGTTCCACATAGCCCCATATGTACACCGATTTCCGAAACCACGGTTCTTAGAGTTCCAATATCCATCTTCCTCTATACACTGGACAGAAAAGATCATCTCGTCGCACTGTTCGTTGACTTCTTTAAATAATTTTTTGTAAGCATCAGTACCATCAGTAAATAACTTGTAACCGCAGTCACCGACCTTCTTAAAGTCGGCTTCAGCAGCTGACCAATTTTCCAGCCACAAATAGATCTTGCCCCTAAGCGCATAGGCGGCACCTTTCGTGATGTGACCATAGTCTGAATCACCACTGTTGTATTTGTTAGGTAAATTAGACTCATTAATACAATCCGTCAAATCACCAACCAATTGATTCCAGATTTCAACCATGGACAAACGGCTTCCTTTGGCCTCATCAATATCTTTAATAGGATCAGTATAGTAAGGCACACCACCAAACAACAAGTTCAATTCATAGTACCAATAACACCGGAGGAATTTGGCTTCGGCAACAAGACGTGCTTTTTTTGCTTCAGTAATTCCTTCTACATTCGGTATATTGGCGATCACATCGTTACAGCGGATGATGAATTTATAATTGTCATGCCAAATCCAACTTGGACCGTCGCCTGAAGTAGTCTGATTACCAAACAACATACCGAAATTACGCCAGTTGGCATCGCGATCCATAGTCATGGAGAAACAATCAAACCACATATTATAATTATCATTATATAAATGGTTCAGCCCATTGTAAAGACCGGTAACAGTTTGTTCTGCCATCGTGGCATCAGCCCAAACTTCTCCCTCGCTCGGCTGGTTCTTCGGAGTCAAATCCATATCCACACAACCCGTAAGGAACAAACCTGACAAAACAGAAATAGATAGAAGTTTTGTCGCGTTTCTTATAATCCCAAATTTATTCTTGTTCATAACTTTTCCACAATTTAATTAGAATGTCACATTAACACCAACTGTATACTGGCGAATCGGCAGATAACCGTCACCACTCATACGTTCCGGATCAGATCCTTCGAATTTTGTAATCGTCAGTAAGTTTTCACCAGACAGATAGACACGCGCATTCTGGATAAATGCAACCTTCATCCAATCTTTCGGGAAGGTGTAACCGATCGTTAGGTTTTTCAGCTTCATATAGTTTCCATTCTGCAGATGCCAAGAGCTCGTAGCACTAGCCTGTCCACTATTCTGATACCCCACAAGACGCGGTGTTTGAGAATAGATATTCGTACGTGGATCGCCAGGATTTTCAGGATCGTAGAAATAATGGTCATAAGCTACGTCATAACCAATACCATATCCGTGTGTGATACTAACGCTATTCTGAGTCTGTTTGTAATAATCGATCTTAAATCCTGCTGCACCAGCCCAGTTCATCGAAAGGTCAAAGCCTTTCCATGTCATACTTGCCTGCAAGCCGAAGTAGTATTTCGGAGTACTGGAAACACCCTGAAATTCCCGATCATCATCATTACCGTAGATGCCATCTCCATTATAATCGGCATAGATCATATCACCATACCATATCTTATCTTTACCGATCGACTGGTTCGGATAGAATTTATAACCGGCATCAAACATCGCCTGTAACCAATTCATATCCCCTTCTGTACGAATCATACCATCTTTCGGACCACCGTTGATGTTGACAGATCCATCCGTATTGAAATAAGAGCCGTTACCTTTGTATGGATTCATCATGTAAAATTCATTCATCTGATGTCCTTCCACAATCAACGTAGAAGAACCATTAGCTACCGTTCCTACATTCTGATACCATGTCTTATTGCCATTTTCGTCTGTACGCCATTCACGGATCAGTTCACCTTTATATTTCGTTACCTCATTCTTGTTGTAAGTAAAATTGGCAGAAACCGAGTAGGCGAAATCTCCGACATGATCATTCCAGCCTAACGAGAACTCAATACCCTTGTTGTTTACATCGGCCAAATTCTGAAGCGGAGAGGTAAATTGGTTCAAGGATTCAGGTAGTGTCGGACGATACAAGATTCCGGTCGTATTCTTGTTATAAACTTCGACCGTTCCGTTCAAACGATTATTCAACATACCAAAGTCAAGACCAATATTGGTAACAGCAGTCTCTTCCCATTCCAAACTGTAGTTGGAGAAAGTCGTCATAGCCAAACCATTGGATTTATTATTGTTGAACGCATAGTTATAACCAGATCCATAAAGAGCCTGCCATTCGTAGTTGCCGATAGAGTTGTTTCCTAACTTACCCCAAGATCCACGCAACTTTAAATTACTCAACCAGTCTACATCCTCCATAAATTTCTCTTCAGAGATACGCCAACCGGCAGAAAAAGAAGGGAACAGCCCCCAACGAGAGTCAGGAGAAAAACGGGAAGATCCGTCATAACGCATATTCACTTCAAACAGATAACGGTTATCGAACCCATAATTGACACGGCCGAACCAGGAACGGGAAGAATATTCATAAGAAGAACCTTTGATGTAATACGGATCTGTCATGGCATTAAAATCCGTCAAAGAGATACTTGACATACCTTCCTTGCAAATGTCCACTTCGTCACCCCAATAACGAGCCTCTTCATAACCAGCCAAAGCACTTATATCGTGTTTTCCATAAATATGTCCCCAGCTCAGCAACATATTTGTCTTCCAGTTCTTTTCCCGTTTCTGCCAATCATATACTTTATAAGTAGACATATCTGTCGATGTCGGAGGCGTATTCAATGTCATCGAGCGATTGAAACTATATTGTTCTTTATAGTCAGACGGTTGCCATCTATGATGGTTCGTAAACTGATCATAATACAAATTAGCTGTGAATTTGAAATCTTTCAGGAACTTCACTTCCAGATACGGATTGACGAAATATTTATTCTGCTTGTAGTAACCATAAGAGTTACTCATATTCAGCAATGGGTTACCGGCTTGTCCATCTTCCTCATTGGTTTCGATTCCACCATATTTACCATTATAATAAGGATAGACGCCCGGAGTCACTTTCTGCATGTTCAACCCCCACATATCGCTCAAATTATTACGATCCTGATCGGCATTATATCCCCAGGCGCGCATTCCGACAGTCAGAAAGTCAGTCACTTTAGACTCGATATCACTACGCAGATAGTATTTCTTAACACCAGATTCAATAACCAAACCCGGATTATTCAGATAAGTACCGGAAATGGCATAGTTAGTACGCTTTTCTGCACCTGTCAAGCTGATGGTATGTTCCTGCATCCATTTCGGATCATAGATTACATCATACCAATCTGTGCTAGGGTGTGTAACATAATTCGGAATTCCGGCAGCATTCGTTGCATTCGGATTCCTGGCAGCTTCGCGCCATTCATCGATCGTCGACTGTGAGAATTTGACTGCTTGATTCGTATTAGTATAACCTTCGTTGACAAATTCCATATAGTCCGCATAATCAGTCACCTGGCGAATTAATTTGGCCGGAGTCTGATAAGAGAACTTACCGGAATAGGTTACGTTGATTTTACCATCCGTTCCCCGCTTAGTTGTGATCAAGATAACACCATTGGCGCCCCTGTTACCATAAATAGCACAAGACGCAGCGTCCTTCAAGATGGAAATTGAGGCCACATCATTCGGGTTCACCTCATTGAGTCCCATTTCCATACCATCCACCAAAATCAGCGGACCGGCATCATTCATTGTACCTGTACCACGAATCAACACAGAAACACCTTCTGCATTCGGTTGGCTACTGGTGTTCATCACATTCACACCGGCTGCCATACCTGATAAAGAAGCAGCGATCGTGGTAACCGGACGGGCCAACTTTTCATCCGAGAAGTTAAGACTGGCTACAGATCCAGTCAAATTCACCTTCTTCTGGGCGGCATAACCCACAACTACAACCTCTTCAATAGCCTGTGTGTCATCTCTCAAAACTACATCGAAAGAATTTTTATTGCCCATTGTGATCTCCTGAGCAATGTAACCGATATAAGAAATTGAAAGAACTGAATTGGCTGTAACACCATCCAAAACAAACTTTCCGTCCAAATCGGTAATCGTACCGTTAGTCGTACCCTTCACCGATACATTCGCACCGATAACCGGATCCCCCTTGGTATCTCGCACAATTCCTGTGATAGTTTTTCCCTGCTGGGAAATACCAGCCTCCCTAGCTGTTATAATAATATTTGGTAATTATATACGTTCTAACCCTAAAAACTTTGAGCGTGTAGATTGTCATTAAAATGTAGTTAATATACAGTTATTATATCCCCAAAGTTTAATATAATATAACACATATTAAAGATATGAACAAAACTGTATTAACAATCGTACAAACGGATTGCGGAGGATGCGAAGCTAAATTCGTTGTTACTGGAGAACGAAATGGAATGATTCTTTTTGAAGAGGAATTTTCATATAATGGAAAAGACCTTCCACTCATGATGCATCTTGAAAAAGAGAAGTTTATGAAAGAGCTATTAATAAAAGCTCAAAATAATGATAAGAATTATATTGACATATCTACTCGTTGTCTTCTGACGATGTTATTAGTTTTATCGGATAGTACAGTTGATTACTTATCCAACTATAGAGAAAGGAAAAGAGAACTGACGAAATAAAATTTGATGATATGGAAAAGACAATTATTACAATAGAAGAGACTGTATCAAAAGATACAAATAATAAGACTATTTTAAAAAGGAGTATAAAACTTCAACGAAAAAATACTGAAAAAGTTATATATGAAGACTCACTCTCTCCCTTAGATTTACATAAAAAAGAAAGTGAGTTTAACAGATTTGAACGTTGGCTCATTAGCCTTTAAACTGAATTATAGCTCCAGACCAATGCCCATTTTTGACTATATATCCACCATGTTCAAGAGAATCTAATGCTTTTGAAAAGTCTAACTCTGATATATTCAGTTTTTTACAATGATCCTCATATGCAATATCTAAAGTTCCATCCAATGGATCTTTTGGTAAAGCGTTGATATATTTCCACACCTTTTGTATCAATTGATTCGATGCTATCATAATATTCATTTTTATTTTTACAAAAATACAGATTATTTTCTACCTTTGCAACATCCAGCGGGATATTTATTGAAAAACTATAAGAAGTACCTTTTCCTGTTAAAGTCGCCAATTTTTTAACTACATACAAGGTACAAGTAGCTCACATGTCATAGTGGGTTGCTTGTCTGCGTATGTATATAGGGGTTTGGCGACTACCTGACAGGAAGTGGACGGCAGCCCACTTCTTTTATATAATAAACTTCTCTTTGGGGCTACGGAGAAACAAACAAAAGTCGCCATGAGAAAATTATTAAGTATTTTCTTGTTTTCTATTCTGACCGTATCTCTATCGGCTCAGATTATTGATGAAACCATTCCTAAATTCGGAGAGAAACTAATCTCTATGAAAAAGGTATCTGCCAAAAATGATATTGCTGGTAGAGGCTTTAAGCTGCTATCTACTGATGACATGCGTACGTTCGGTTATACCACCGAAGAAATTAAACGAACTATCGTTGGAATGGGAGATTATGGTATTATCTGCAAAATAGAGACGGACGAAAATTCCAATATAAAGAAAGTTTATGTTACCGCACAATATACGGATATTCGTTCTATGATGAATGAATATACAAAGGAAGGCTATACGTTTGATGAAGAATGGAGTAAAGGAGGAAATTACATGTATAGGAAAGTTGTTGGTAAATATCTATACGTAGTAAATTTAGAATTTGCTAATTCTCCTACCTCATGCACTGCAACGATGCAAATGCAAAGAATTCAACCGGACTATTTAAAATAAGCTCAAACTATGGAGGTATTGACATTTATCGTATTAGCAACAATTGGTATAGCATACGTTGCTTGGTGTTATATCGTCGGAAGAACTGCTGAGAAAAAGGGAAGGGATGGAATGTTTTGGTTCTTCTTTGCCTTCCTTCTTAGTCCTTTATTGGGAATGCTATTCGTAGCTTTTCTTTCTGAAACGGACTCTCACCGCCGGAAACGGATAGAGGAAGAGGAACGTATCAGGCGTAAAGTTTGGGATAATGACAAAGTGTAATTGATTTGTGAATAAGAAATAAGAAGGGTATCAGAAACTATTTGATACCCTTTTCTTTCTTTTTGGGGGTATATGACAATGTCTTTTTGATAACTATATCAAAGTCCACCGGAATTTCCGCTTTGACTTCCTCTGAACGAAATTCTATTGGAATAACCTTCTTTGCGTCTTTCATGTTTACCCAAAATTTATTTTTCATTTTATCAATTGTTTATAGGTTATACGATATTCTAAGTTACAAAGTAACAAATTAAATCGTTCAACCTCACTAATTTTACGAGTATTATAACGGAATACGTACTCATTCATATATCGATGAAGGTGTTTCCGGCTAGTTTTATGGTAAATGCCAATAATGCTTCTTTTTACTATACCCCAAAAACCTTCAATGTTATTTGTGTAAGCGTCTCCGTTTACATACTGTCCATGACCGTGGTCTACAATATTGCGCGTATAAACTTTACCTACAGTATCATAACCACACCATTCATCTGTATATAACGTTGAGGTTCTTTTTACAGTTCTAAGTATAGGAGCTGTTAAATGTTTCTTAGACGTACTCTTTACTACACGGCACACCACGTTTCCCCCCCTTTGCAGCATTCCTAGCACTGGAGTTTTATCTTTGAAACTACGCCCCTGGGAGTTCTTTACTTTTTTGTTACGGTGACGATTTTTGTTCTTACCACCAACGAAAGTTTCATCCAGTTCTACGTCTCCGTCTAACTTACTTTGGTTTTCGCTGAAGAAGCATTCACGAATACGTTGAAGCATAAACCATGCAGTCTTTTGGGTAACACCTATATCTTTGGATAATTGAATGGAAGATATACCTTTCTTATGGGACGATTCAAGCCATATTGCGATAAACCATTTCTTTAATGGAAGTTTTGTTGCTTCAAATAGAGTTCCTGTTTTGACATTGAAGTTCTTTCCAGTATTCTTGCAACGATATTTTCCATTACCATAGTTATAGACTTTAGATGTTGAATCAAAAGGAGAAATAACTCCATTTGTCCAACGGGTTTTCTCAAGATAATCTATGCATGATTCCTCTGTAGGGAATGCAAGGAAGAGATCAGCCAACGATTTAAAGTCACTAGTTTTCATACCCAAAATTTTTAGTATTTGGGGTTAGTAACTTTGGGAAGTTTTGGGCAAATAGAAAAATTGGCGAATTTTAGAGCTAAAAAGTTCTAAAAAATCCGCCAACAATCTTATTACAAATAAATTAAGGTGTATTGAAATTTGTAATGAGTCTAAATAATTTTGATAGGGTTAGAACGTATATAATTACCTAATATTTTTATTAGATATCTTAAAACTACAATTCGGTAGAATTGTAGTTAGTATATCAGATATACTAAGATTTTCGGCATTCAAAGTGAGGCGTTTGTCTACATCAATAATATCGTCATTGTAATAGAACGTAAACTCACTACGATTTTCAATTCCTTTCAAAATTTCTTTGATTGTCGAATTTTCCATATTGAGACTAATCCGCACAGTCTGTGAATAAGACTCTTCAGCGGAAAGCCCGCATAACATAACGGTTAACATTATCAAGACTAATTTTATTATCCTGACTTCTTTTTGATAAAAAGAATCCAACAAATCCTTTCGGTTGAAATAACTCATATTTTACTTAGATTTTCAGTTAAACTTTATCGTCGAACATTCAATATAGGACGATAGGTTAATTAATTTTCAACAGATGGACCTAACCAACATACATCTGTTTCCTTTCTTTAGCGATAACATTCTTTTTATATTCCCATAAGCAGTATATTTTAAAAGTTAGACATCTATTTTTTCGGTATTATATATACTTTCTTTCCTTTTATTTCATACTTTATCGGAGCAATGAGACTCATTGCTTCCATGACCTCTTCAATACTCTCGTTCCGGATCGTAAAAGAAAGACGGATAGAAGCAGCGAACTTCTCCGGACATTCGATATCCATATTATAGCGGCCTTCCATACTGATCAAAATATCGGATAGATAATCTTTATCAAATACCAAACGATCTTTAATCCAATCGGCATATAAAGCAGCTTTCGCATCTTCAACAGAAGAGACCCGATCTATTTTTCGGTACTCAAATAACTCGTTCGGTTTCAGATAAACCGGTTCTTCTATAGTCTTTCCCGAAATTTTTACACTACCGTTTAATAATGCGGTTCGCACAAATTCACCGGAAGAGTAGCTATTTACATTAAAGCTAGTACCCAGTACCTCCACATCTATCTCTCCGGCTTGTACGATAAAAGGCTTTTTCGCATCTTTCGCAACTTCGAAATAGGCTTCACCTTCCAAAGTAACCAACCGCCTGTCGCCGGCAAATTGATCCGGATAAGTCAGTCTGGTTTCTGAGTTCAGCCAAACAACCGATCCGTCCGGTAGTGTAAACTGTCCTTTGCTTCCTTCTGCTGTTATCAGTTGATTTTGTACCGTGAAATCATCAGCCGAATGTTTCCTCCAACTACCAATGCTATAGCCTATTCCCAATAAAAGCAAGAATACAGCAGCACCTCGTGTCCAACGTAAAACGAGCGATAAAGATTTTCGCTTTGCATACGATGCTTTTTTTATTTGTTCCTGCTCCTGTAAAATCCGTTTTTTCAATTTCTCTAAAGCGACATTTACCTCCAACTCGTTACCGGCTGCCACATTACAGGATAACCATAGATCGCGGGTTGCGGTAAAATCATTCCGATTACTATCCGCTTGTTTCAGCCATTGGAGCAACAATTTCTTCTCTTCCAATTCTGCCGAACCGTCTAAATAGCGTATTATAATTTCGTTTATATCGTTTGTATTCTCTTTCATTACAAATTCTTTATATTAGTAATACAAAAAAAGGAGATTTTACCCTACCCCCTTTTGAAAAATTTTATCCGGATAAAAGAAAAAGCAGCTGGTATACGTAATTCGACAAGCCGTTTTCACCTGTTTCATACTTATGAAACAGGCACTTTACTATAAAGAAATTTTGTTCTGGTACAAAACAGCTTAACGAGAACACATAAAGGCCAGTATCAATAACGGGAATAAATCTTTACGGACAAGATGCTCTTTTAAGCCGTAAAGAGCTTTGCTTATCTGCTTTTCAACGGCTTTTATACTAATACCCAATTGCTCTGCGATCTCACGATTTTTCAATCCATAGCTCCGGCTTAGCATAAATATTTTATGGCATTGAGGGGGAAGAGTGTTTATATAAGACATAATTTCTTCTTCAAGTTCTTTCAATAATAAACTCTGCTCAGAATTTTGCATATAAGAAGAGACATACTGATCCAAAATATCCGTTTCCCTTTCTGAGTCCAAAGAACATACATTCTGGTGTTTTTTATTCAGCGCATTCAGGGAGTGCGTATAAACAGCTCTGAAAAGATAGGACTTTACAACGACATCCTCAAAACGGATACTTTCACGTCGCTGCCAAAGTTCAAAAAAGACATCCTGTACGATATCTTCAGACAAGTCCTTATCATTCACAAAACGGAAAGCATACGCCTGTAACGGTTTATAAAAGCGTTTAAACAAAGTTTCCAACGCCATAAAATCTTGAACATATCCTTCTGACGACATGAATTTACAACTTTATAGAAGACAAAAATACATTTTTTTTCTTTCAGACAGGATTTACTACTCATTTTAACACAAAAAACTCTACACAAAGTTCTTTAGAGCCTTCTCTCCGTTACAGAGAAGGCATCCACCGTTACTTTTCATGAAAAAGAGACTGTATCAAAAGTATGACACAGTCTCTTTTCTTTATCTATTATTTTACCATGAAACAACGTTCTAAATATCAAGCTCCCAACCGGGTTCATAAGTACGGCTCCACAGACGTTGAGCTTCCGGATCATTAACAATATGACCATTCGTCGGATCAATCATCAAACGATGTCCGGTACGCCAGGCAATATTACCCAACTGAACTAACAAGGTGCTTTTATGCAATTCTTCAATATCTCCATTCGGTCGACGGTTACTTTTTATCGCATCGATAAAATCAGCAATATGCCCCATATCCAGATTTGCACTTGGACTGGAAGGATCACGACCATCGATAACATCATTAGAAGCAACTTCTTTAATCAACTTATTTTTCATATCAAAAATACGATACCCATTTTCACCAGTCTCCAATGCACCACCTTCTCCATAGAAAATTACTCCACGGTCACGCCCTTCCGTATCCCGGGAATTACAACTACGTCCTTCCCATGTAACAAGACAATTATCTCCGAAGCGGATATCGATAGTTTGTGTATCAGGAGTCTCCCAATCATCCTTAAATCGGAAACGACCACCTTCAGAACTGACACTTGTCGGAAAGTCAAGTCCTAATCCCCAACGGATGACATCTATCTCATGAGTACCGTTGTTCAAAGCTTCACCCGTCCCCCAATGCCAAAACCAATGCCAGTTATAATGGATCAAATTATCACGATAGGGACGGCGGGGAGCCGGTCCCTGCCATAAATCAAAATCAATTGTAGATGGAGCCGGCATTTCTTTTCCGAAACCAATAGACTGACGATTATTCGTATACCATGCTTTCGCAAAATGAACATGGCCGATAACCCCATTGTGCAAAGCTTCAATTCCTTCTATCAGCCCAGGCCACGAACGTCTCTGGGCGCCAACCTGCACAATACGATTATATTTACGAGCTGCAGCAATACTTAATTCCCCTTCATGAGGATTATGGCTACACGGCTTTTCGCAATAAACATGCTTCTCTGCCTGGCAAGCCATAATAGTAGCCGGGGCATGCCAATGATCCGGAGCTGTCACTAATATCGCATCAATACTTTTATCTTCCAATATTTTACGGATGTCTTTTTCTGTCTTAGGATTACCACCAGCTTTCTTTACGGCAGCAACACCTTTTGCTAATGCTTTTTCTTCCACATCACAGACATATCTCATCTCCACATCTTTACGACTTTGAAAATTACGTGCCATTCCGGCACCACGACCATTTGTTCCCATCACGGCCATATTTACCCGTTCGTTAGAACCTATAATATTTGCATAACTTTTGGCACTTGATGCTTTAAACGACATTCCGCCGAAGGTTAGTCCTACACCTGTTGCAGCCATTTGTTTAATAAAACCTCTTCTCGTTGTATTTTTCATGTTCCTGTTTATTATAAGATTATTTTAATACTTTGATTTTCACATTACGGAAAGAAACAACATCCCCATGATCTTGCAAAAGAATATGTCCCTCCTTTACATCTCCAAACATAGGTTGACAATCTTTATATTTGCTCAACAGCCACGCTCTTTTATATTGTTCACTACTACGATCAAAAGACAGTATTTTTTCTCCGTTCAAATAATGAGTAACTTTAGTACCTTTTGCAACGATACGCGCCTGATTCCATTCTCCAATCGGATTTACTTTTTTAGGAGAAGTCGGAAGCATATCATAAAGCCCACCTTCCAATCTATTTCCATCACGTCCCATTTTTGCATCCGGATGGTTTTCATCATCCAAAATCTGATATTCCAATCCTAACCATCCTCCTTTTTCATATCGGGTAAAGAAATATTTGATACCACTGTTTGCACCTTTCGTGATACGGAAATCAACTTTCAGATCGAAATCCGAGTACTGCTCACGCGTGATGATATCCCCTCCTCTTTTGTCACCTTGCTTACGCACCGTCAAACTTCCGTCTTCTACTACCCAACCAAATGCAGGTGGTATCTCTTTCCCTACAGAAGTCCAGCCATCCAGATTTTTTCCATTAAAAAGCAATACCCAGCCTTCCTTTTTCTCTTTAGCAGTAAGCTGATTATCCTGTGCTTGAATACTTCCTGTCCAAATAAGCAGGAAAACTGCTAATAATGTAATTAACTTATTCATATTTATTCCAATTATTTTGTTCTTACTACGATAAATTTTAAAATATCTCCATCTACTTTCTGAATATTACGCCGTGAATCAGGAGGACAATAACAAGATGAGAGTGCTTCTACAATTCTGTTTTCACCATCAACTGAAACTCTTGCTTTTCCTTCCAGTATAAAATAAACTTCCTGTCCTAAATAGCCATCTTGCTCATAAGAACCGGAATCAGAGAGAATATAAAGTTGAGCATTTAGTCCTCCAGCCGACATTTCTTTTGTCAGATACCACATTGTTTTTTCTTCTCCTTTTTGAGTCAGAAACGAATGATCGAAAGGAACCAGACAATCTTTCATGGAATATTCTTTTATTCCAGGCAAAAACGGCTCTGAGAGTTTTCCCCGTATCTCGCGTTTGAACATGAGATACCTGATCGGCAAGTCATCCACTCTACGGATATTATGAGAAGAATTTCCTGGAGCATAAAAAGCATCCCCTTGATTGAGAACATGCTCTTCACCATTCAGGTGAACGATTGATTTTCCTTCAACCATATAAAAGAGTTCGTCTTCAAAATGAGAGTGAGGTTCATGTGTCTTTACACCTTTATTCACACATGACATTTTCACAGAAAGAGTATCAGCTATCCCATCCGCAGGAATAAACCAGAAAGCCCAACCTGTATTATTCTTTATCACGCGCTCTTCTGAAAAGGAAACAACACAATTCGATATTGTACATTCCTTTTTATTATTTTGTCCAATAGAGGCATATATAACAAATAATAAAAAGCTTACTACAATCCTTATTTTATTCATGGCAATAATAAATTATGAGTTTATAATGAGGGCGCTAATACGCCCTCACTTGATAAATTACAACTGGGTATATCCTTTATTCTGAATAATCTTTCCCGGATTAGACTGCATGACAGTCATAGGAATAGGATAAGCCATTGCATCATCGCTCCATGTAAAATCAGAATAGCCATCAAACTTCTGCTCCGCTGTCATAACCTCTTTTGCCCGTTCCGTACGCACCAGGTCAAACCAACGATGATTTTCGAAAGCCAGTTCCACACGACGTTCTTTTTCTATTGCCAATAATAGATCCTTAGATGTAGAGAAGTCAGCAAGGATATAATCCCGCAATAAATCTGCCGTTGGGGTAATATCCGGATCACCCGGCGTATTACGTGCACGTTCTCTTATCCTATTGAGATAATTAACAGCAGTTTGTTTATCACCATTAGTGCGAACGAGAGCTTCAGCATATAAAAGATAAATATCAGCTAACCGCAACTCTATCCAGTTGTTGTCATTATCCGAACCACTTGATGCAACATCATAATACTTGCAGACATATTTTTCATTCTCCCAACTACCGGTTTTAGCATTAGTCCAACCATCACGCATAGAAACATATTTACGTGGATCCCCTGTTTCATAAGCATTAGACATATCCTGAGTAGGAGAATTTTCTCCACCCTTGTCACCCACTAACACGACCTCTTTATCAGAAAAGCGAGGTGCGAAGTTGTTATTCCATGGACTTCCCGTAGCTCCCCCTTGTGTCCCTTTTTTATATTGTACCTCGAAAAGTGACTCGGATGTATTTTTGTTAGAAACTTCAAATAAGTCTTTATATGTAGCTACTAAAGAATAACGAGTATTATTTACGATCGATTTAAATTGTTCGATAGCCAATTTATAATACTCATCTCCTTTATTCAGTGGATAACCAGCCATGGTCATATAAACTTTTCCCAATAAAGCTGTTGCACCTCCCTTCGTTACACGCCCAACATCAGTAGCACCATAGGATTCAGGTAAATTACTCTCTGCATACTTTAGATCCTCTATAATCAAGTCATACACTTCCTGAAGAGGTGCTCTTCCCATATCATAAGCTTCAGCCTGAGTAATTTCTCTGTCAACTTTAATCGCACCAAGTAGTTCTCCATTTAATCCATAACCTCCGAATATCCGATTCAAATAGAAATAGAGCAGTGCACGTAGAAAACGTGCTTCTGCAGTATATTGAGCTTTTAGTCTTTCCTCTTTAAACTCAATATTCTCGATTCTTCCGATTACAATATTACAGCGCAGGATCGTCTTATAACTATCATCCCAACAACTAGCCAGGAAGTTATTTTCCGGCAACAAAGGAGAAGAGAATTCATCAATTCCTTTTTCATTTGCCGGATTACCACTCAACCAGGAATAGGTCGTATTATCAGAACGGATTTCACCTAGCCTGACATATGTCTGGTTATAGAGAGAACGCAGATTCCCATAAGCTGACAATACAGCTTGATTCATATCAGTTTCAGTCTTATAAAATCCTTCTGAGTTAAGATCCGAAGGAGGATTCTTGCTAATGAAGTCATCACTACAAGACATACATAAGACAGATAATACGAATAATAAATATATCTTTTTCATAATGAATAGTATTAAAGATGATTAGAACGTAATATTAGCACCAATTATAAAAGAACGGGCTGCCGGATATCCTAAATAGTCGCCACCTTGTGAAAGACCACTTTCACTACTGGTTTCAGGATCGTATCCGACATAATTCGTAACCGTAAAGAGGTTTTGTCCTGTTACATATAAACGCAACCCTTTCATTTTTATCTTATCCAGCACTTTTTGGTCAAAATTATAACCGAAAGTCAAGTTCCTCAACCGTAGGTAAGAAGCATCCTGTACCCAAGCGGAAGAAGGATCACGTTGCCAGCCGGATGGTGTACGGGTCGGGCGGAAATGTATGCCATCACCCGGTTCACTTTCGGAACGCCAGCGTCCCAATTGTTCAATCATGCCATTACGGTCACCATGATAGATACCACACATACGTTTGTAGAAGCTGAAAACCTCCGCCCCATAAGAACCTGTAAACTGAATATCCAATGTGAAATTCTTATAACTAAATGAGTTACTGAAACCGGCTGTAAACAGTGGATTATTATCACCCAGAATCGTTTTGTCATTTTGATCCAGCACACCGTCTTTATTCACATCTTCATACCGACCATCACCCACTTTATCTCCACTTAAGTGAGGATATTTAGCTAACTCTTCTTCACTCTGGAAAACTCCGATATATTTATACCCATAGAAACTGGCAATCGGATGTCCCGGCATTGTAATAAATGCATTGTTTGCATTCGCAGCACTTCCATATATAGGACGTCCATCCACACCGACTTCCAATACTTTATTCTTATTGAACGAAATATTGAAATTACTAGACCAGGAAAATTCTCCTGTCAGATTTTTAGTGTTCAACGTGAACTCCATACCCCGATTCTGGACCTTTCCGATATTTTGCATCTGAGTGGAATAGCCTGTTATTGTCGGTACTGGAACATCCAGTAGCAAATCGATAGATTGACTATCATAAAAATCACCTTCAAAACGAATCCGATTATTGAACAGACCCAATTCAAATCCTAAATTATACTGTCGGGTACGCTCCCAACCCAGATCGTCATTCGCCATCGTATTTGGATTAACTGTATTCTGAACTGCATCGCCAGTGGGGTAAAAACCGGTAGACAGCAAACCGACAGCAGAATAATTGCCAATACGGTTATTACCGGAAATACCGAAACTTGCCCGGATTTTAAGATCACTGATCTGCTTTATATTCTGCATAAACTTCTCTTGTGAAATACGCCACCCCAAAGAAACGGAAGGAAAAGTTCCCCATTTAGTATTCTTACCAAAACGAGAAGATCCATCACTACGAAGAGTCGTTGTAAGCATGTATCGATTATCATAGACATAATTGATACGTCCCAAATAAGAGATCATCGAATATTCAGACTCATCACTTGTCAATGCATACATAGTGCCTGCATTTAAGGTAGTTATATTATCATTCGCATATCCCCGGGCTTCTCCTTTCATATGTTCATACGTATGCGATTGAGTCGTATATCCTAACAAAGTATTAAAACTATGCTTGTCAGCCAGAGTGAACGAGTAGTTCAGCGTATTTTCGATTACCCAATCGCGATCTGTCCAGCGTTCGTTGATACCTTTTGCCGGACGAGGTGCTTTGGATGCATCAAAGTCTACATAGGAAGGTTCGTATTTTTTATTAATATTGTCTTGTATTCCGCCATTAATACTAATACGATATTTCAAATTCTTAATTATCTCCCATTCCGCAAATATGGTACCCAGCCATCCGTGACGTTTTCGTTTGTTCATGACTTGCTCCGCAATACCAATTGGATTAGCCACATCACCTGCCAATATTTCCGGGTTGCGAACCATCGATCCGTATGTTCCGTCTTCATTATATAATGAATAGATAGGAGGTAAATTCAAAGCATATAAAACCGGAGAATCTTTTCCGTTTGCTTGCTCCGTACCATCTGCACTATAAGCCATTAAACTCATGCCCACATTTAAACAATCAGCGATTTTAGAAGAAACGTTTGTACGAAAGTTAAAACGCTCATAATCTGTATTCAGAACAATACCTTCCTGACTTGTATAACTACCAGAGAATGTATAACGTGTATTTTCTGTTCCACCGGAAACTGACAATTCGTATTGTTGCATCAATGCATTACGATACAACAAATCCTGCCAGTCATTATCGGGCATTTGCGCCACAGAAGCCGGATCAAGGAAGTTGTATTTATAACTACCTGTTCCATCTGGTATCATATACTGACTACTCGCTCCGGAATAAAGAGTACGGCGGGAATTCGGATCATTGATCGAATGCGGAGACTGATCAGGATCTGAAGAAATAACTTTCGCATCCAACCATGCCTGATTACGTCCATCAATAAACCATTGAACATATTGGTCGCGATTCATCATCTCTATTTTCTTCTCACGCTGCTGGAATCCGACATAAGCATTCAATTGCACACTTGGTTTCCCAATCTGTCCTTTCTTCGTGGTGATAATTACAACACCATTCGCACCTCTTGATCCATAAATGGCAGTAGAAGAAGCATCCTTCAGTACTTGAATACTTTCTATGTCAGATGAATTCAATAAGCGAAACGCTCCACCTTCCATAGGGTAACCGTCTACAACATACAAAGGATCATTAGACTGTGTAATAGAACCGGTTCCACGGACTTTTATAGTTAATCCTTCACCACCGGGGGCACCATTTGTCTGTTGAATAAGCACACCCGGAACTTGTCCAGCCATTGCTTCTCCAAAGTTTACCGCAGCACGGTTCTTTAGATTTTCTGAGGAAACAGATGCTACGGCAGTTGTTACATCAGACTTCTTCTGCGTTCCGTAACCGACAACAACAACTTCGTCCAGCACTTCCGTGTCTTCATTCAATTTAACATTAATATTTAACTGATTTCCTACTGCTATTTCACGTGGAGCATATCCAATATAGCTTACAATCAATATACTTTTTTCCGGAACCTCTAATGTAAAATTCCCGTCTATATCGGTTATTGTACCGTTAGTAGTTCCTTTTTCAACAATATTAGCTCCGATAATGGGCTCTCCGTTCGTATCTACGATCTTACCTGTTATTCGTTTTTTATCCTGCTCAATCGCTTTCGCCTTATAAACCAGCGTAATATAATTATTCTCAAACCGATAACCGATATTCGTATTCTTAGAAACCTCCTCCAAATAATCAGTAACTCTTGCCGATCTTTTATTGAAAGAGACTATTCGATTAACATCGACATCTTGATCCCGGAATACAACCAGATATTCGGTTTGTGCTTCTATCTCTTTTACCAGTTGTCTGATAGTCATACTATTCTGGCTAATTTTGATCTCTGCATTTTGAGCACCGGCATCAGCAGCCATCAACTGACACAGACAAACAAACAAAAGGAAAAGTGATATTCTCATAATTCTAAAAAAATCTTTAATGCGGTTATTATGCACAATAAAGGACTGTAACAAAGTTTTTCTTTTCATATCTTTGTTCTAATGTTTAAAGTGAATACTAAAAAATTACGACTTGTGTTTGCTTTAACGCCGGCGGCAGTTGTTGGTAGCTTCTGCCGCTTTTGTTTTCTTTTCTACTGTTCTTTCATCATAGGCTATATTTTTTATGTTTGACATGTTATTTCTTTAAGGTCACTATATTTCGTTCAGTGTCTTTCTCTACTTTAAACTTCCGGATTTGCTGTAATACACGGAATACATCATCTAGGCTGTCACGCTGTCTAAATTTTCCGGTATAGGTATCCTTGAATAAAGAAACATCTTTCACTATAATCTTTACATCATAATAAAGCTCCATCTTTTCCAAAATATTGATTAAAGGCTCATTCTCAAAAGCATAAATACCGTCTCGCCACAAGAAATGAGCTTTCAGACGGATAGGTTCTACTTTCATTTTTCCATTCGAGACAGTTACTTGTTGATCTGGCTTTAAAATAATTCCTTCATTCTCCCGGTCCGGAAAAAAAACGCATACGGAACCTTCCAGTAAACTAGTCTGCACATATCCTGTTGCAGGGTAACTGCAAACATTAAACTGGGTTCCCAGAACTTTCATATCGACGTCATGTGTAGAAACAATAAAAGGCCTGGCAGGATCTTTTGCAACCTTGAAAAAAGCTTCTCCTTCTATCGTTACTTTCCTATTATCATTGGAAAAGTGGGCCGGATAAGTCAATTTAGATTTCGCATTCAACCAAACTTCAGTTCCATCCTGTAATACCAATTGTGCCCGCTGTCCAGCCGGAGTATACAAAGAGTTCATTACATTCTCCGATAAAGAACTGGCTTGTTCCGGTTGTATAGACCAATAGGTCAATAAACCTGAGGATACAATCAGAATAAGAATAGCTGCCGCATACCCTAACCAGTGTGACCACTTTTTCCAGATCATTGTTTGTTGTTTCTGTAAAATAAACTGATCAAATTTCTGCTTACCGATTGTTTTATCCTGTACTTGATGTCCCAAGTTCAATAAGGCATATAGATTTTGATATTCTACAAACTCTCTTTTTAGTTCCTCATTCGCTTCAACATCACGTAACAAGGATAAACGATCTTCTGTAGAAAGTTCTTCATAAAAGTATTTATATATTCGTTCGTCCATATTTTCCGTTTTTGTTCTTAATAAACGGATCAGGAAATGAAAACCCCCAAAGGAATAAGAATGATTTTTAATTTGCGAATAAAAATATAAGTAAAGGAAGGTAATCTTTTAATTCAATTTTTATTTTCTTATAGGCGATATTCATCTGGTTCTCAACAGTTTTAAGAGATATGTTCAATTCTGCAGCAATATCTTTCTGTTTTTTGCCTTCTATTTTGCTTTTAATAAAGATTTCCCGACATTTTTCAGGCAAAGAGTCTATAACCTCGGTAATAATTCTTTCTATATCCTGTTCCGAAAGCATAGATTGATCAAACAACTCTAAAGAAGCAAGTTTTACCCGCAAAGTTGCCTGATATTCCTGTTGGATCAAGGAAACGGCTTCTTGTACTACAACCCGATGTCGCAAAAGGTCAATGCATCTGTTTTTAATTGAAGTAAAAAGGAGGGCAACCAGGTTAACATTATAAGTAAGTATTTCTCTCTTCTCCCATAGTTCAGTAAACACATCCTGCACAATATTTTCTGCATCTTCTTCGGACAATAGATACTCCAACGCAAAATATTTCATCCGCGAAAAATAGGATACATATATTTCCTCAAAATTATCAGATAATATTTTCTTTTCGGCAAGCATCTCTCATTTACGCTATTTGCATGATGCAAATTTATCAAAACTTATCGATTATACAAGCCTCATCGGTCTTTCTGTTTCAATAGATAAAAAACAACTAAGTAGACTTTTCACACTTCAATTAATTGAAATGTACATATTTGCAAACACAAAAAAAGGCAGCATATCCATTTTCGGACATACAGCCTTTTGTATGATAGATTAATTTAGTCGGAAACTATTCGCCCTTAAATTCTTTCCAGCATAGCAACAATGAAATCCCACACCTTCTGCACAGACGGAATATTCACCCGTTCGTCCGGAGAATGGGGATGTTCCAGATCCGGACCGATAGAGATCATATCCATAGTAGGATAAGACTCCTGGATAATACCACATTCCAGACCGGCATGCATCACTTTTACCGACGGTTTTTTACCGAACAACTCTTCATAAGTCTGTGATGCGACCTTTAAAAGTGGTGAATCGATATTCGGCTGCCAACCGCCATAAGCACCGCCATATTCTACTTTCGCTCCTGCCAGAGAGAATACACTTTCCAGGCTGGAACATACGGAAGCCTTACGACTTTCGGAAGAACTGCGTACCAATATCTTTATCTCGATCAGTTCATTGGAAGATCTCACTATTGCCAGGTTAGACGATGATTCTACTGTACCCGGGAAATCAGACAACATACTGATCACGCCATTCTGACACCCTTCTATTGCATTGATCAGATCGTCCTGTATCTCTTCCGGTATCAATGTCGCAGGCAGATCGGTCATATCGGCTACGAAGCTGATGTTATTCTCAATACCTTTATATTCTTCACGGAACATATCCTGATAGTCAGCCACCAGTTCCCACAATGATTCCACATTATCACCGGGAATCGTCACCACGGCAAACGCTTCACGCGGAATCGCATTACGAAGCGAGCCACCTTCGATCGAAGATAAACGGGCACCGTAATCACAAACCGCCTCTTTCAGGAAACGGAACATCAATTTATTGGCATTGGCACGTCCCAGATGAATATCCACCCCGGAATGACCGCCTTTCAAACCTGTCAGGCTCAGCTTAACAGCAACATCGCCTTCAGGAATATACGTATCTTCTTTAAACTGCACGGAGATGTTCAGGTCTGCCCCGCCAGCACAACCGACGAATAGTTCACCTTCTTCCTCCGAGTCACAGTTAATCAATGTTTCACCTTTCAGGAAACCGGGCTTCAATCCGAAAGCACCGTCCATCCCTTCCTCTTCGTCTATGGTGAAAAGGGCTTCGATCGGACCATGCTTGATCGTTGTATCGGAAAGTACAGCCATAGCAAAGGAAGCGCCGATACCGTTATCGGCACCTAGAGTGGTTTCACGGGCTGTCACCCAGTCGCCATCTATGTAAGCATCGATCGGATCAGTAAGGAAATCATGCTTTATGGAAGAATTTTTCTGGGGAACCATATCAAGGTGCGATTGCAGGATAACGGTTTTATGTCCTTCCATCCCTGAGGTTGCAGGTTTGCGGATCAGAACGTTTCCAACTTCATCCCGCAAGGTTTCCAATCCCAATCCTTTACCAAAAGCTTCTACATAACGGGTAACTGCTTCCATATGTCCTGTAGGACGAGGGATTTGTGTGAGGTCATAGAAATAACCCCAGACATGCTGCGGAGAAAGATTCTTGATTTCTGCTGACATAGTTTCTTCTAAGTTGACAGTTGACAAGTGACAGTTGACAGATAAATGCCAAGAGAGACATTGACAACCAGATTAATAAATAATATATAGTAACAAACTTATTCCCAAAAGGATTACCGCACGGAGTTTTTTAACTGTCAACTATTATTTGTCAACTGCCAACTCCACCTTATTATCCCTGTTGGTAAGCGGCAATGCCACAATGCCGAACAGACCACATATCACCGTCCAGGCAGTCTGAACCGTGTGAACCACAAGGGCGAAAGCAGCAGCATCATTTTCATTGACGCCAAAACATACCAGCGTTGCGATTACCATAAAATGCCATGCGCCGATACCGGCCTGCACAGGGACAGCTACACCGATACTACTCATGGTAAAGGCAATCAGTCCGACAGTTATCCCCAGGTCGCGTGTAAAGTCGAAAGCATAGAATGTGATATAGAAATAACAGAAATAACCACCCCAAATCAACAACGTCTGCAATAGGAAACGTCCTTTCTGCTTGAGTAACCATATACTCTTCATTCCATCCCACACATTCAGTAACAAAGACTTTGCTTTCTGAACCAGCGTAAAGTTACTCATATATTTGAAAACAAACCAAATTCCGCCAACTAAAATTACAGCCCCCACATAAATCCATATAGAATCGAACATGGTACGGAAGCCGTCCAGCAACGCCGGATTCCTGGCGAAGAAGCTGACAAAGAAGTCGAAATTAAAGATAAAGATCAATAAAGTGATCGATCCGACCACGATCGTATCGCTTACGCGGTCTATCAGGAGAGTCCCCAACAGCTTGGTAAAAGGGATCTTATCATATTTGGTAATAATACCGCAACGCCACACTTCACCTACACGGGGAAGCACCATGTTTACCGCATAGTTTCCTAAAACAGCATAGATTATATTGCTCATTTTAAAACGCTCGCCCAACGACGAAATAAGCAACCCCCAGCGAAGCCCGC